>TARA_R110002110_G_C13469647_1_pt1 | contig 26940 bp, 24 predicted proteins | sample TARA_R110002110 | Tara Oceans TARA_R110002110 (sample SAMEA4397330) | marine metagenome | biome: Polar Biome; feature: [SRF] surface water layer (ENVO:00010504); material: water (ENVO:00002006), including particulate matter (ENVO:01000060) such as... | depth 5 m
GCTTAATATAATGGATTTAAAGTGCCCCTGTTTTTGATGAAGAGCCAGTATTTTTTAGGTGAATCCCACAAGATAATATTATGAGTCAACAAAACGCTGAAATCATAATCCACAACAGCATTAGAATTATTCTCATTAATCCAGATAATGAGATATTGCTGATGTGTGCTAATGACCCCAAAACAACCACGCCAGATGGTACTTACAATGGTCGGTTTTGGTTTACCATTGGTGGGGAAATTGAACCCAATGAAACAGATATGCAAGCTGCGGTTAGAGAGCTACACGAAGAAACAGGTTTAGTTCACGCAGATGTTGAGTTTGGCCCTATAGTTTGGTTTGGTAGTTGCGACTTAGTCTTATCAGGAACATTGAAACGATTAAATCAAAAGTTTATAGTGGCTCACACAAATAGTAGACATATTTCAATGGATAACTTCACAGAGTCTGAAAAGAGTGTGATAGAGCGAATGGAGTGGTTTAGTTTAGATAAAATTAAGAATCACCAAGACATCATTTATCCTGTAGGTATAGATTGCTATTTACCTGATATTCTAGAGGGGCGGTATCCAGTAGAGCCCATGAATATTGATTTAGATAAAAAACCCGAATCTAAAGACAATCAATCAGATTAACCCCTGTGTTTGTAATCTGTCATTAAAATACTTTACGAAAAATATTTTAGTGAGCTTTGGGTTTATCTTGTTCTCTCTTACAAACTCTATTGCAAAACCACATTTTTTGTAGAATTCAGGTGCTTGAAACTGACTGGTGACCAAATTAATATTATTAAAGCCTTTGCCTTGAAATTGCTGCTCTAGTTTTACCATGAGTTTTCGGCCGTATCCATTACCGCGATAATTTGAATCAATCCATAGGTCATCCACATAGATTTCGGCAAAGGCAGTATAGCCATTTAGCACTCCAATGGCTTTGCCTTCGTTTATTTTGAGAATAATTGAAAATGGTTTGTAGTTACAAATAATGCCGTGACGATACTCATAGGCGACCAGCTCGTCATGCATTACTTTATCAATATTTTCAGGAAGCTTGTCTTTAAATTCAAAAAAACATTTATTCATACATACCTCAATGCGGAGAAATAATATCAGCGTTTATTCTTTGTATGGCATGAATGGCCTCGTGGACTAATAATTTGTCATTTTTATCGTGTGCATATAACAAGACAGTGGTGGCGCTGTATAATCCCAAAAAACGAGCATAATGCCAGGTATTAGATTCAACTTCGCCATAAGCATCTAAAAATTCTTTGTGGCAACTTTGAGGAAAAAAGCTAAATATAATTGCCAAGTCAACAGCTCGGTTATTAATACCCACATCACCCCAATCGATAATGCCAGTTAGCTTTTTATCTTGAAACATAAGATGAAGAGAGTATAGATCGCCATGTACTAACACGTTATTATTCATTGGCAATGTAATGTTTCGAACTTTACTTATTTCATTTTGTAAAACATTAGTATTTAATATTACTATTTTTTTAGCATTAATTTTGTTTGCACGTTCTTGTATTTGAGGAATGATATTCTCAACTTGGGTTCTATCGAATACTTGAGAATTTGCCCCAATCGATAATGCTTGCTTTTCCCCAATGCTATGTAATTGCTTTAAAAATAGTGCCAGTGGTTTTAAACTAGATATGCGTTCATCTGCGGTTAGTTTAGCATAACAGCCAGATGTGCCATGTATCATCTGGTACCCCTGAAATGGGTATGGATAATGTTGGCTGGGTTGACCTATAAATATTGGGTTGGGTATGTCTAGATCAATTTTATTCTGCAAATAATGTAAAATAATATTTTCACGCCCAAGTAATTCTACTGCGACTTTTCGGCGTGGGAATCTAAAAATATAATCACAATTGATTAAAAAAACTTTATTATCCCAACCCTCACCTATAAGCTTAATATCTGTTAAAGGCGCGAGCTGAGAGAATTGGCTTTCTATGCTATTTTTTACTAATATCTCTGTAATTTCAATATCAGAGTGCCACAATTCACCAGCCATTGTTTTTTCCTGTTATTCTAATCGAATAAACTATTATATATAATTTATAACTGAATATCTAATTGTATCAGCTAACATATTAAAGTGAGATGAAAATGCCACATATAATTTTAGAAGCAACAGGTGATTTTGCGCCAAAAGAAACTATCAAACCATTGCTATTATCATTGCATCAATTGGTCGCAAAAGTTGCAGGTGCCGAGATTAACAGTTGTAAATCAAGGTTTATACAGCATGATAGTTATGTTATCGGTGATGGAGAAAAACATACAGATTTTTTACATTTAACAATTAAATTGCTATCAGGCCGGACACAGGAACAGCTATGTGCTCTGGGAGAGCAAGCATTTGCTTTGCTTAAAGCTCAGTATTCGAATATTGGGACAGAAATTGACATCACAGTGTTAGTTGATGAAATGGCCAAACAACACTATTACAAAGACTGAGCTTTGTATCATAATTGAGAGCACAAAAAATTGTGCCCTCATTAGTTTTATTTATACAATATCATGTACATTTAACATCAGTTCAGCTAAAGGTTGTTCAGCTGGAGCAGCGAAACTATTGTTGTCGTGATAACTACTGACATTCACGCTCGATTGGTGCGCCTCATTAGAAAATAAATTTTGGCTCGCAGATAAGTCAAACATATCAGACATATCTAAAGGCGCGCCTTCTGAATGTGCTGGCGCTATTTCAGCAAGCTGGGTTTCAGTATTAACCCAAGCACCTAAGTCAATAATATGCTGTATGAGTTCACTGCTGCCCCCATTCAGAGAAGCATAATCAAGAGGGGAATGCCCTAACTCATCAACGGCATTAATCATAGCACCATGCTCTATTAATACATCAATCATATCTGCATTATGTGTCATTGCGGCCATGTGTATTGCCTGTTGACCATCATTAAAATTTGTTCTGATGAGCGAGGCGCCATGGTCAAGTAATAGTTCGGCAACATCTGTATGACCATTTAGAACAGCATAATGTAAGGCCGTGTAGCCATTATGATTCATTGCGTTCGCATTTTGACCATTATCCAATGCGGCTGAGACTTGGGTTAAATCACCTTTGATGACGGCATCTAGTATTGAATGATGTGGTCCGATTAATGAAATTTCACTAAGAATGGGTAAATTAAATATTAGTTGCATTGCATCATTCGATGAGTTTTGTGCTAATTCGTTTGGGGTATTATTGAAATTATCTTCTGTCGATACATCTGCGCCATATTGAATGAGAAAGAACGCTTCATCAGGATGGTCTGTATTGACGGCTTCGTGTAGTGCCGTTTTTCCTTGTATATTTGGTAAACTTACATCAGCACCGTTTTGTAATAATGTTTGTAAACCCTCTGTATTACCTAAACGCGTTGCAATAATTGCAGCCGTTTGGCCGAGTTTATTTTGTGAATCAATAGACACGCCTGTATCAATAACATACTGAACAAATTCTGCTGATCCCATATGACGAGCGGCAAAGTAAAGGGTTGTATTATTATGGTAATCTACGGCATGGACGTTCGCGCCGTGATTGACGAGCTCTTGGAAAATATCTAATCGATTAATCATTGCGGCATAATGTACGGCAGATAAACCATCTTGACCAATAGTGTTGGCAGAAGAACCATTATTTAACTGATCAACTACGGAAGGAAGATTGCCTGATATGATTGCATCTAAAATACTCATATAAATTACTCCTGTAATATTAAGGGGGTTGGAAATTTAAAATGTACAGCATGACGATTGCCTTTTGAGAAAGAGTTAACTAAAAATAGGTTAAAGTATCTAAATTCTGTTGTCTATCTTTATCTCCAAATTAGTTTTTTAATTTTGATTTGATTAACTTGCTGTAATATTCAGTTTAAAGGTGAATGTCATATATAGAAAATATGATTTTATGATTTATTTGAAAATCTATGTTGATCGCTAAACGTGATAATATGGCAAAATTGATATACTCTATGTGAATAATATTTGTAATCTTTAAGGACGAAGATGCGATTAGCTATATTGTCTCATCCTGATTGTACTCTGCACAAATTAGGTAAAACACACCCAGAAATACCAGAGCGTGTCAAAGTTATTCAGGATGCCATACAGATTGCACCTTTTTATAACAATGTAGATGTGATTACAGCACCTCTTGTTCAGAAAAAACAACTATATCGAGCACATGATAAATCTCAGGTTGATTACTTATTTTTAAACTCTCCTACTGCCGGTACGTTTATAATTGATCACGATACTGAGATGACCCCCTATACCCTTCAAGCGGCTAAAAGAGCTTCTGGCGCAGTCGTAAAGGCTGTAAGTTTAGTATTGAAAAATGAATATCAGCAAGTGTTTTGTAATATTAGGCCACCGGGTCATCATGCCTCTCGAAATAATGCCCAAGGATTTTGTTTTTTTAATAATATTGCTGTGGGGGCATTACATGCATTAGAGCATGAAAATATAAATCGGGTTGCCATTATTGATTTTGATGTTCACCATGGTAATGGTACAGAAGATATTTTTGCAAAAGATAATCGGGTTAAGTTTTTCTCAAGCTTTGAGTATCCCCTATATCCTAATCAAGCGCCTCACAACAGGTTTGCAAATATTAATCATAGCGCTCTAAAATCGGGTGATAATATAGAAAAAATAAAAAAGCAGTTTAAAGAAAAATGGTTAAAAGAACTTGAAGAATATCAACCCGATTTAATTTTTATCTCAGCAGGTTTTGATGCTCATAAAAAAGATCCATATTCAACGACTCAGTTTGAAAGTGAAGATTATCATTGGATGACAAAACAAATTATGACAGTGGCGAATAAAGTTTGTGGTGGGCGAGTGATATCCTCTTTAGAAGGAGGCTATGATTTACAGGCATTAAAAGAGTCTGCAATTGCTCATGTACAGGCTTTAATGGAGTTGCCATTAGATCTAAAATTTCTAAAAAAAAACAGTAGCGCACCAGCCCTGATTCAGTCACCTGCCCCTGTGATATTTAGTCAAGCTCTTATATTAGATAAGGCTGATGCAGGGCCTTCTGGTATAAAACCTAGACGTAGCGAAAGAATAAGAAAAAAAAGCCATAGATAATAGGTATAGCTATTTATATAGTCTGCTGGAGCAGATGTATTACTTTGTTGATTAAATAGGGATACGGATCAATGCATTTGGTTTTTCTATTGGCAAACGCAATAGAAAATTCAGTGCAGCCCAATAATAACATTTGTTTTTCGGCTATATCTTCAATTTCCGATACATCTACGCTCTTCCCCATTAGAATTTGGTTAATAAGCAGTTGAGCTTTCTCTACCATAATATACTCACAGGTTCTCTTTAAGGCTATTTCATGTATTTTATTTATGGCGCTGGTTTTTGAGGCAATGACGTGCAATTTATTTTTTGGTAATGCCTCTTGTAAGACAGAAAAAATATTAATAAGCTTGTGGTTTTGATACGCATCAGGCAAAAATAAGTGTAAGGTTTGACAACATATTATAATATAATCGCAATGTTGTTCTAACTGATTAATGCAGGTTAGTAATTCTTGCTCAATTTTAATTTTAGCATAATCATCACTTAGCATATCTGAGAATGGATAATTAATGAGCTGTATTAAGGGGAAATCATTATCCTGCCAGGCACCGTAGCTTTGATATGCTGAAATAAGTTGTTGTAGAAACACAGCCCCGGCCATCGGGCCTGCTCCAGAAATAATACCCAGGCTTTTTTGGGGGTTGAGTTTTTGATTTTTCATGTCATTCCCCTTTAATTGAATTCAAAGGGTTAAGTGTTAGAGTGGTTTTTTCTATCATCATACCTAAATAGAAGCCAAACCCTGAGGCAAGCAATGCCCAAATAGTTAAATCATCATTGATAACAGTTAGTATGCAATAGGTGAAAATACCAAAAATTACAGAGAAGCAAGCACCCAGTTTGCTATTGCTGAATCCTAATAGTGCAAAACTAACGGGCACAAACAGGGCAGATGCGGTTAAACCATATGAAAAGACTAATGTTTTTAATACCGAGCTAGCAAAGAGTGAGCCCAGTAGTGTTAAAGTACCAATGGTAATGGTGATCGCACTGTTTTTGAAGTAACTATTGTTTGATTTGCTTTTGAAGAGATTATCGCAAGAAATTAAGCAGCTGATAGCGCACAGAATAGAATCAACAGTAGAGACAATCGCCATTAACAAGACAAATAGAATAATATTGTATAGCCAGGGTGAGAAGCCAATTTTTACAAAAGTAATGAGCACACTGGAATTATCCGCAATAACCAAAGATTGATTTTTAGCAATCAACCCAATCAAAAGCGGCACACTGGCAATGCAAAATGTCCCGAAAAGGGTCCATATAATAGCGACTTTGATACTTTTTAGGTTTTGGGCAGCACCAAATCTTTGTACCATATCTTGTTCAATTAATAAATAACAACAAGGCCAAATTAAGTAGTTTACAAAACGACCAAAGTCAATGGATTTATTTGGGATAAACTGTTCAACTGTACTAGGTGTGATTGAGATAGAGGGTAAGTTTAGTGCAATTAAAAATAACCCTGAACATATTAAAAAAATTTGAATGATATCCGTTTTGACAACGGCAGCAAATCCACCAAATGAAGTATAAGCAACGACTATAGCCCACAATATATACAATGGCATATTAGTCGTAAAGCCGATGCTGACAAATAGTTTTTTGATTGCAACGGCTTGCGCGATTAGGATAATACTAAGCGATATGACGGACAAAATACTGGCTGATTTTCTCAGCAGGGGGGATTGATATACTGTTGTGAATATTTCGGATGTTGTTTTGAGTTTTAAGCATTGAAATTTCTTGCTAAAAAATAGAAGTACAAATATTAACCCCAGAATTTGACCCAAAGCATACATATAACCCATGAGGCCTGAAGTGTATGCCATATCGCCTATGCCAATTAACATACCACCACCTACTTGTGTTGCCAGTAAGGTTGCGGCTAGTGAAACGCCACTAAGGGATCGATTCGCAAAAAAGTAACCCTCACTATCAGATTGTGAAATGTTCACAGTGTTATAGGTGACGATAATAATAAATACAAATGTCAGAATGCAAAGGCATAGAAAAATACTCATGATCAATCCTCATAGATCACAGCCTAAAAATTTTAGGCAATAGAAAACCACAATGGCGATAGCCATCAAATAAATATTAAGACTTATGAATTAATGAGAATGAGGATGTAAATGGTGCGAGGAAGTGAAATTAGAAAAAATTTGAGTTAAAACAATCATGTAAGGCGCGAGGGCTGACAAACAAGGACTTAACCAAGCTTTTTGGGGCGGATAATCGAACAATCTTTTCACAATATTTCCCAATTAAATTTTTACGAATTTCTATGCTAGCAGTTCAAAAAAATAATAACAAGCCATCAGCCTTAAAATAATTTTAAGACTGATGTGTTTTTGAGTTGCCCCTTGTCATTATTTGTTTTTTCTTCTTTTCGGCAGTTTACTCATGGTGTCAGACTCTGCCCGCATTTTGTCTTGAAGACTACCACCAATATCTGAGCTAGCGGCTTTGGCTTTTAGTCTTTCAGCGGCCTTGGAGCTAAAAATAGCAAATGCTTTAGCGCCAAGATTAACGGCTGATTGCTCTAATGATTCCTCATGTTTTTGGAATTCATCTGTATAAGCTTTGTTTTTATCAATACTAAAATAGTCTGCAACTTTGAGTAACGTTAAGCCAATGTTTTCAAATCCTCTAAAAATGGTTGTCAATAGATAATTTCCGGCAGCCCCTTGTTTATTAAGTTTATTTTTATCCCTAGTGAGATCCTCGAATGCTCGATTGACTTCAACAAATGCCTTTTCAACAAAAGAGACGGTGATATTATTTGGATTATCAATCATATCCTGTATTAAAGGTTGAATTTTGGCGGTATGTTCTAATGCATGATTTAATAGGTCTCGCATCCGTTCATCTTCAAAGTTATCAGGAATCAAATCTTTAATTTGCAAAAATCCCATGTCTTCTAGATCAAGCCCAAGATCACTTACAAGACCTTCAAAGTTTCTTTCGACAACAGTTAAATTAAGGGTACCATTAGCTTGAGCGTTATAACCATCTTGGTAGATTTTAATATATTCATTCAGTATTCGGATCCTGGTTAATAGTATATTCAATTCACGGTTGGCTTCTTTTTGCGTTTCTTCCGGTGTTGGCCTCATGATAACCTCTTATATTGGTTGGGACACTGTTGTTTTATTCGCCAAACCTGGATAGACTCTGGTTTTGCGATATATATAGTTAAACATAGTATATTTTAGTACTTAATTTTGGATAAGCGTAAATATAGACAGTTATTTAACTATTTGATCATTATGTTTAATATCAAGGAGTTTATAATGGAACAATCTGATTTGAAGGGTAAATGGGAACTAATTTCTTGGACACACAAATCCATAAAAGATAATGTCATACATTTTCCATTTGGAATGCGACCCAAGGGACATATGGAATTTTCAGAAAATAAGTTTATGAGTTTTGCCCATAAAAATTTTAAGGCCATGGAATCTAGTGTTAAGATTAACAGCCCCCTATATGATGTTGCTGTATCAGAAATATCCACATCCGGTTCATATGAGTTGATGGGCAATAAAATTATGTTGCATTATGAAGAATCTTCCATGCCTAGCCTAATACAGCAAAATAGAGAGCGAGCTATTTGGTTCGATGGTCATCAAACAATGGTTATCTCAGGTAATATGATGGTAGAAGGTCAAGAGTACTCTACCCATGCGACATTTATACGCGTCGTGTAATATTTTGCTAGCAGGATGAAGAATGCCTGCTAGCATTAATTCGCATTACATTCTCGCTTGCCGTTTAGGCGCCTGCTTATGATGTAACGCTTCGTTTTGCTCTAGCACATCTTTTTCTAATGATATAGTTGGTACAGTTGAATTTTTAGATTCAAAATATGAAGGGGGTATTTCTTTCGGCGTTATGCTGTTGAGCAATGTCAAAGGATTTGAAGCGAGTAAAGTGCGCCAGCCTGCGACATTGAGAGGGCCTTTTATTCTAAAGAGCATATTTCTGACCGCGGCACCCCACCAACTACCTAACCATCTATTTAGTTTTGCCATTAATGCAAATGGTCCATCTGACGATTTAATTAACCATTCGACCCTAGGTTGACGAAATTGTTGATATTCTTGTAGTGCTCTAGGGATGGAGTAGCATTTAAGCATTTTTGCTAAGGTTAATACATCCTCAAAGGCAGCCGCAGCGCCTTGTTGTAGCATAGGAGAACAGGCATTAGAGGCATCACCGACAAAAACAACACGCTTAGCATAAAAATTTGCGCCAGGGACAGATTTCAATCTGCCAGAAACAATATGTGTTTGATTATCCAATTTATTCAGCATTTCATTCCCTAATCCACCAAACTCAGAAAATGACTGTTGTATAAAGTCTATTAGATCTGATTTTGCATTCTTTGGAATAATGGTGGGGGCTTTTAAATGCGCATAAATATAAACTTGGTTGTCACTGATAGGGTATGTCATTAACAACTTACCTTGCGTGTCGCCAAATTGATATGTTGGTTGAATGTGCTTCGTAGGTGTATCCAGAATAAATCGCCAATTGAGTACGCCTAAGTCTTTTAATGGACCGTTATGCTGGGCTTCTTTGGTTCTTAATTCAGAGTTAATGCCATCAGCGGCAATGACCAAATCAAAGTTTTGTTGTGTGCTATTATCCTGATTAAAAACAACATTGGCACCATTATCTGTGTTCTCAATATGTGTGATAGAGGTGCCATACTGAATGGGAATGTTCATACCTTCCACGAGAATATTTCTGAGTGCTTGTCTGTCTAGAGCAACAAATTTATCTAGGTTTAATGGTGTCTCAAGTAATGAGGCTTGCGCAATGACTTTTTCGTTTGCATCTGTATAACGTATTTGATTAACCTGATGAGCGATTGAATCAATTTGTGATCCTAGGCCTAATGTGCGCAACGCGGTGACAGCATTGGCAGGTAATGCAATGCCGGCGGACTTAATGCTCGGTTGTTTGCGTTTTTCGACTAAAGTAATTTCTATATTGGGTTCATCTTGCAATAACCTAGCCAGAGCTAAACCCGCTATACCGGCTCCAGAAATTAATACTTTCATTTTTTCACCTAACTTTTTAATGTGTACTATTGTCTAAATTTTTGAGAAAGAGTTTATAAACAAGTTGAGCCACAAGCAAGTTTATTAGTTGATTAACAGAAAGTATTCCTATATTGAGTTAAATTGATAGGTCGTTTAGTATACAGTATGATCTTAGGCAGTAAAATATAAAGGGATTGACAAATGTTACAAGAAAGGATGACGCTTAATCTTAGGGATATTAATGGTGTTAGCCAGTGCTTATTGTCCGATAAAGATATTAAGTATGCAAGAAAACAAGCCATTGATAAATTTCTCGACACTAAAGAGCCAGTGTCATCTTATATTTGTCGAAGAGGTTCTCAAATTTATCAGCTTGAATTGATTTGCATGCAAAATGCAGAGAAGGACTTTAGAGTTTTTGCCATTGATAAATCTAAAAAATTGGGTCAAGGTGCACAAGGGATTGTTTATTTATCTCAAGAATTACAAGATAAGCCATCTAATACAAGTGATCCGATGAGTATTGTAAAAATATCTGAAAATCACGCCTCTTTTCCAGACTTTATTGTCGAGGAAAATATTCTAAAACATCTAGAACGATTTAAAGGTTCTACAGTTCTCCAGTTAGGGGGAGAGAAACCAATCTATTATCTGTTTAGCCAATTTTGCCCTGGAACTAATCTTTTAGATACATGCTACAAAAAACAACTGGGTAGATTAGTAAAGAAAAAATTAGATCCCCTATTGACTATCAGGCTCATAAAAGTTGCATTGACAAAAGTAAATAAATTACACCAGAATTCTGGTGTCTTACATCGAGACTTGAAAACTGAAAATATAATCGTACATCAACATGAAAATGGGTTAGTTGAAGGGGAGGTGATAGATTTTGGTCGTTCCTGTTTAATCCAGCAATCCACTAGAACGTTTTCTGGTACAATAGGATATCAAGCAAGAGAAACAACGCGCCCAAGACAAAAAAGACCAGTGCACAATTTACAGGCAGAGTATTTTTCTTTGGGAATTATTATGGCGGAGATTTTAACCAAACATAACTATCAAAGAGCGATAGCCAAGTATCTGAAAGAATGTGAGCGTATTAATGCACTGGTGCCACTATCGATACATGATATTAGACGTGCCATGCCAGATGTGTTTTTTTCTAACCAAGATGAGCAGGAAAACTGGAAGTATCAAGTTACAAAAATGATACAATTTTTGACTCAGTCTAACCCCAATAAAAGACCAACCTATTTAGATATCTATAAAATGATTCAGCAAGTTAATATGCTTGAAGAGGAAATCAAGGAGCAACATCCGACCAAACCTTTTTCTGCAAGATTACATAGGACAGATAACTTTGGTGTTGCGCTTTCGCAAAGACCTAACTCCGTTCGGGAGCGTGAGCGTGAAAATGGCATGGTGTCCAATGGTTTAATCGAAGAGCTGAAAGCATTGTCATTGACGGGTAGTGTTTCTCCGCGGAGTGAATTAACTTATTCGGACTCTGCAGATTCATCAGACTCATCGCCTCGTCGAACGCCAAGAGAGATGGCTGAAAAGTCTAGTACTATAGGTCATTTTCTTCTGCGCTTCAGCCCGAGACGCATGTCATCTGCTTCATCAGAAAGATCGCAGTCTCCGAGAAAACATGCAAGGCAACGTAGTCGCTCTGAAGGTTTGCCAAGGTTGAATATGAATGCTGTTGAAAGAGAGAAAATTATTCCTCATAAAATAATCATCACGCCGAGAACATCACCTAAAGAAGAAACTGAATCATATGAGGAGCATAAAATCGCTTCTCCTAGATTAAGCAGGCAGAATAAGAGGAAAAAATAATATGCACTATAGCCAAAAACATTCGAAAGTGAAAAACAATGGCTTTTATGAAGTCGTGTATTCAGTATCAAGCATCATTGTAAAATGATTACTTTAAATGTATCACGACATTTGGATCGCGAGCTCTGTTATTTTATTAAGGTACTGCTGTTCCGATTCTATCATGGGGATATGTCCAGCATTTTGAATCGTCATAATGCGACTGTTTGGAATTAAATTTCGGATGGCTTCTGCTTGCCAAAGAGGTGTGATAGTGTCTTTATCCCCCCATATTATATTTGTTTTAAAATCAAAAGTTTGATATTGATTGGCGTTTGCGGTTAGATGATTGTCATCACTTAAAATAAAATGACGCAGCCAATCTCCTATATATAATATTTTTCCTTTAGTCTTTAATGGCTTTTGATACATTTTGGTTATTTTAGCCGTTACTGATTCTGTATTATAAACAAAAGAGCTTACCAAAAACTTGGTGAGTGGTGGGAAAATCCCAATAGCCGCCATTGTTTTTCTAATTTGAGCCTGCTGTAAAGCAAGCTTCAGCCATGTAGGCGGGGGAGGGATTGTGGTCATGTCATCTTGTATTCCAAACCCAAGGGCGACATTTACCAAAATTAATCCTTTCACGCGGTCTGGCATTTTAGTGGCTGTTGTCAACGTAGCTTGTCCGCCAAAAGAATGGCCAACGAGTATTATATTATTTATATTGAGTTGATTTAAAACATTGATTATTCTTTCTGCTTGTTTAAACCGACCAAATTCAATAGCTTCATTATCAATCGTTCGAGAGTAACCAAATGGCGGTAGATCGATGGCAACACTGTGGAAGCCTAAGTTGGATACCTTTTCCATTGTTGGCATCCATAATTGGCTCCAGGAGCCCGTGCCGTGTATAAATACGAATGTCGGCTTATCATTGAGTGTACCTTTTTGTTGTACGTAGATTCTTTCATTGTTTATGGATATGTACTCACCGGTGGTTGGCTCGTAGGAGAAATACTTTGTATTTATAAACGCAGTTGCTCTGATTAAAAATAATAATGCAAAAATCAAAGCAAATACGCCAATTATCGTATATGTAAAAAGTTTAGTTAATTTTGTTGTCATTTTTTACCGGTCATTATTCATTTTACTTTAAAGCATATTTTTTCAATATCTGTAGATTCGTCATATAGCAAAGCTGTATGACTTCCTCGAATATAAGGGGTTAGCCAATTTTGCGCATGTTGTGATCGTGTTTGATTAATAAAATTGGTCAATGCAAAAAAAGAGGTTTTATATAGAGAAATACCAGTCATAATTTGTGCAACCGTTGTTGGAAGGTGATGTGTTTCACTATCATTTGTACTTGTGATGTCTGTACCACCATTGCCACCCGGGAAACGGGCGCATTCATTTTCCCAGAATAATAAATCTTCTTTTTGGGTTTTATCAAGTTTTAAATTAGTCAGTAAATATTGTATTTTTAAAGCTTGAAATGTCTGGGGGAGGCAAAAATCAATTCCAGGAATAAACTGTAATATACTATCAGGTTTAATATTATTTTTAAATTGAATATGACGTAAAATATAGCCCAAATATCCTTTGCATAAGATGTTCTCCAGTATATGTTCTGAAGACCTATGTTCTTGGCAATATGTTTTCAATTCGGCAACACTCTGTGAGTTTAACCCTGAAGCAATGCCGGGGTGAAGAGAGTGGCTATGAGGATCAACGAAAATATGGCCAATAATTTCCGCTAATTGCACACACCAAAGGTTTATAATATCTTTATGGATGGCTGCATTGAGTGTTTCTAAGTGATTGCTGAGAGCGTCAGGTAAAAGTAGTGTCAGAATGTCACTGTTTGTATGATCCAGATGAGAAAAAGCATTTCGAGCTTGCTCAATTCTGAGCGGATTTGAGAGGGCGGAAAATGTAAACATCTTCCCAGTCCATATATGGTATAAATTTCTTCTAATCTGCGCTATTTTGGCCATTATGAACCATTACCATTTTTATTGCCGTTTCCATTTTTAGTGCCATTAATTTTTTGGGTAAAAGTTAGTAGTTTTTCGCCGGACTTGGGTTGAACCTTCATGTCTGCAGAATAAAAACTCAATGATGTATCCGTGTGAATAATCAAGATAGGGAGATATACTGTTTTTGCATTTTCGTTGAATTGTTCGAATGTAAACGCATCACTAAAAGTTGTGCATTGAAATGTCCAATCCAAAAAATGGTCACGCAACAGTGACTCATAAGTATATTCTGGCGTAAATAATTGTTTGCCCGCAAGCGTTGAAGGTAAATCACGAGCATCCTTTTCATGATGGCTGACAACAGGCAATTGAAAGACATTATGTCGACCTAGTTCATGGCCAAACCGGGAGCAAACCAAAGCATTAAAGGCATCGTTATCGGATACGGCAATGACATAGCCCATTTCGCTCAAATCTAACCGTTCTTCGGCTTCTTCAGATAAGACTTGTCCAAAATATACGCGTAGCCCAGCCAAGCGAGCAAATTTTAGTTTGTGCCAAGAAGTTTCAGCTATCAGGACGGGAATATCTTCTGCATGTAATGCTTTTGCGAGTTCTATGCTCCATAAAGAGGCGCCCACAATTAATACGCCATTATTTTTAGTGGCGGCTAATCCTAGTTTTTTGGCTACAAATGATAAAGAAAATCCATGAGCGACCACAGTCGTTAATATTAAAGCGAATACTAGAGGCACTAATATCTGGGCATCTGGTAAACCAGCTTCAGTAAGCTCATAGGCAAAAACACCGGCAACAGCAGCAGCAACCACACCTCTAGGGGCGATCCAGGAAAGTAAAATACGATCAGGCCAACTGACATCGCTACCAATTGTTGACAATAATATAATGATAGGTCTGGCAATAAACATAATGGCGAGTATGAGCAAGAGAATAGAAATATTTAAATTTGATATTTGTGAGATATTTAGCGTGGCGGTTAATATAATAAATAAACACGAAATGAGAATAATGCCTAATGATTCATTAAAGCGACGTATTTCACCTATGCTGGGTAATTTTAAGTTGCTGAGGGTGATGCCAAAAGCCGTTGCTGCCAATAATCCCGCTTCTTCTAGTGCTAAATTAGAGACATAGTATATGAATAGGACTAACACGAGAGAAAGAGTGGGTTTTAAGAACTCAGGTACTAAGCCTTTTTTGAATGTGTAGGCTAATATGTAACCCGCCCCTATGCCTAAAAGTAAAGCAACTGATAATCCTTTGAATAGCTCATAGAATATATGAAACTCAGCATCACCTAGTTGTTTTGCTAAAAAATATTGGAATACTAAAACGGCTAATAGTGCGCCTATAGGATCATTGATAATACCTTCCCATTTGATATAAGAAGCTGTTTTACGTTTTAATCTGGCTTGCCGAAGTAGCGGAATGACGACCGTTGGGCCACTGACCACAATAATGGCGCCAAAGATAAAAGCAATGGGCCAACTGATACCGCCTATATAGTGGGTACATAAAGCATATATGCCCCAAGCAATTGGAATAGTAGGAAAGACAAGGCGCTTTACGCCACTAAAAACTTCTTTGAGCTCAAAAAGTTGTAAGTATAATCCTCCTTCAAATAGGATAATCGCAACTGAAAACTTAACAAATGCTTTTAGAGCTTCATTTGAGTGCAAATCTGGTTGAATCAAGTGAAAAGTAGGACCTAATAACAATCCTGTTGCGGAGAGTAAGACGATCGCCGGCAGATGAAAGCGCCAGGCAAACCATTGTGCTATCAGACCTAATAATGGAATTAAGATAACAATAAAATAAAAGTCGTTTATTAAGTCTGACATCCGATGTCCTTATTTAATTTCTATGCACAGTAAAGTGTGAGAAATAACTCTATTAAATGAGTAGAAGCAATTAGCCATTATTTAAGTATCTCAGAATATAGGCAACCTTATTATTATTATGTCCCTCTAGATAAACAGCTATGTACCTGGCATGAACCATTTGATTAGCAAGGACGGATGTCTTTGTTTTTTAATGAGAATGATTGCTTTTCGCAACTTTTAATTCACATTGACAAGTAATTTATCTCGTTGTCTAATATACAAAGTTGGGCAATATCGTGCTTTTATATCACATTTTTCTGTTGTCTCGGCCCGATATCAATTCTTAAAAACTAAAATTTCGGAACATATAAATGAATCAAGTGGAAGACATTTCTTATCACTATAAAACGGTCAAACAATTCACGATTATGGCGGTAGTTTGGGGCATTGTGGGTATGTTAGTAGGCGTTATAATTGCGGCACAGCTAGCGTGGCCTGCTCTTAATTTTGATATCCCTTGGTTAAGCTACGGTCGTCTTCGTCCTTTACATACTAATGCGGTAATATTCGCTTTTGGTGGTTGCGCATTATTTGGCGCTTCATATTATATTGTTCAGCGAACTTGCAAAACAACCTTAGCATTTCCAGGCTTAGCAAAATTTACCTTTTGGGGATGGCAGCTGGTCATTTTATCCGCTGTAATATCTTTGCCTTTGGGATTCACTACGACCAAAGAGTATGCTGAGCTTGAATGGCCTATAGATATATTAATTACCATTGTTTGGGTGGCGTATGCATTGGTCTTTTTTGGCACCATCATGAAAAGACGCACTTCCCATATATATGTAGCCAACTGGTTCTTTGGCGCTTACATTATTACTGTTGCGGTTTTGCATATTGTCAACAGTTTAGCCATACCTGTTTCGATGATGAAGTCTTATTCTATCTATGCGGGCAGTGTCGACGCGATGGTGCAGTGGTGGTATGCGCATAATGCGGTCGGATTCTTCTTGACCGCTGCATTTTTAGGCCTTATGTATTATTTTGTGCCAATACAGGCGCAGCGGCCTATTTATTCCTATCGGCTATCGATAGTTCATTTTTGGGCATTGATTGCTATTTATATGTGGGCTGGACCGCATCATTTACATTATACCGCTTTGCCAGATTGGGCTCAGTCTGTTGGTATGGTCTTTTCTTTGGTTTTATTGGCGCCTTCTTGGGGAGGTATGATTAATGGCGTGATGACGTTAAACGGGGCTTGGGATAAATTACGCACAGATCCTATTATTCGATTTTTAATTGTTGCGTTGACATTTTATGGTATGGCCACTTTTGAGGGGCCAATGATGTCTATTAAAACTGTAAATGCATTATCACACTATACGGACTGGACGGTTGGTCACGTACATTCAGGCGCTTTAGGTTGGGTGGCTATGATTACTATTGGGTCAATATATGTATTAATCCCAAGATTGTTTGGCAAAAAAGAGATGTATAGCACATCACTGATTTTTTTCCACTTTTGGTTGTCAACCATTGGTACGGTTTGTTATATCGCAGCGATGTGGATTGCGGGCGTGATGCAGGGCCTAATGTGGCGTGCGATGAATGACGATGGTACTTTGACGTACACTTTTATTGAGTCTGTGGAAGCAACTCACCCTTATTATATTGTGAGGTTTATAGGCGGTGCGATCTTCCTGGCTGGTATGTTTGTGATGGCTTATAACGTTTGGCAAACTACTCGAAAAAGAACACCCCTAGTACAACCAAACGTTATTGAAGCGATGGCTTAAGGGAGCGCAGATTCATGCAACATGAAAAAGTAGAGAAAAATATTGGCCTCATGATGGTGCTGATTGTGATCGCGATTAGTTTAGGTGGGTTGACTGAAATTGTGCCTTTGTTTTTTCAAAAGCAAACACAGGAAGCGGTGCCCAATTTAAAACCTTTAGCAGCTTTAGAGCTAGAAGGCAGAGATATTTATATCCGTGAAGGCTGTCATGTTTGCCACTCTCAAATGGTTCGTACCTTGCACTCAGAGACTTTGCGTTATGGACATTATTCTTTAGCCGGGGAGCATGTTTATGAACATCCATTTTTGTGGGGTTCTAAACGCACTGGACCCGATTTGGCTAGAGTAGGTAAGCGTTATAGTGATGATTGGCATCGTGTGCATTTGATTAATCCCAGAGATGTCTCACCCACATCGAATATGCCTGCCTACCCATGGTTAGAGAAAACAATCGTGAGTAACATGCATATCCAAAAGAAAATGAAAGTTTTTAGGACTATGGGTGTTCCTTATTCTGATGAAGATATTGAAAACGCCCCTAAAGCATTGGAGGGGAAAACAGAATTAGATGCGATGGTTGCCTACTTGCAACAGTTGGGTACCGTAATGAGTCAAAAGGTTGGTTCATGATGGATATTAATGTACTCAGAGGTATCTTGACAGTCGTGTTATTTGTTTTATTTATGTTATTGGTCTTGAAAATATATAGTCCCAAACAAAAAAAGCCATTTAAAGAGGCCAGTATGTTGCCTTTTGAGGACGAAATAATCAATACGGGAGAGGCAAAGTCGAATGAGTAATTTCTGGAGCTGGTATATTATTTTGCTAGTTGTTGCCATGTTAATCGGCTGTGCTGTATTGTTGATTTTGACTGGTCGACATAATCCTCAGGGTTTAAAAGACGACGATAAAATTGACCATGGTTTTGATGGCATTGTTGAGCTAAATAAGCCATTGCCGCGGTGGTGGGTATGGTTATTTTGGCTAACCATTGTATTTGCCATTGGCTATTTGGCCCTATACCCTGGCATGGGAACATATGAGGGGTACTATGGCTGGTCCTCCGAAAAACAATTGCAAGAACAAGTCGATCAAGCACAAGCGCAGTACGGTCCAATTTTTACCGCGTATGCAAAGCAGCCCGTTGAGCAGTTAGCAAAAGATCCCGCAGCCATGGAAATCGCGCAACGCTTATTTGCGAATCACTGCGCCACTTGCCATGGTTCTGATGCCAGAGGTATGAAAGGCTTTCCCAACTTAATCGAAGGTACTTGGATTTACGGTGGCTCGCCTGAAGATATCAAGCAGACCATTATGAATGGCCGAAAAGCCATGATGCCGTCCCAAATGAGTGCTTTACAAAGCGAGCGGAGCTTGGAACAAGTCATACAGTTTTTATTACACAAAAATGGTCGTAAGGCAGATGTTGCCAAAGCCCAAGAGGGCGAAAAACTATTCAAAAGAATTTGTGCTGCTTGTCATGGCCCAGACGCAAAAGGTAACAAGCTTCTTGGTGCGCCCAATTTGACAGATAACACTTGGACACATGGTGGTACTGCTCTTGGAATTGAAATGAGTATCAGAAATGGCAGGCAAGGAGAAATGCCGCCGCATAAGGATATTTTGGGGGCTGAAAAAGCACATCTCATGACGGCTTATATTTATGGCATATCGAATAAAAAAGAGAGTCGACCATCTGAATGACAGATAAACATCAAGATGACAAATCAACGGATGAATTGGTAAGCCTATACGAAAAAAGAGAAAAAATTCACCCGCGTGAGATCACAGGATTCTATCAATCAATACGGGTAGTGGTAATATGGCTAACTTTGGCGTGGTTTTTTACTGCGCCTTGGATTTTGTGGGGCAAGCGGCAGGCTATATTATTTGATTTGCCTGCCCGAAAGTTTTACATTTTTGGCGTCACATTTTGGCCGCAAGACTTTATCTACCTGAGTGTGTTGCTAATAATTGCGGCGATTAGTTTATTTTTGTTTACAGCGGTCGCGGGGCGTTTGTGGTGCGGTTATACATGCCCACAAACAGTTTGGACACGCTTTTTCTTTTGGATAGAGCGTATAACAGAAGGCAATCGAAACCAACGCCTTAAATTAGACGCTAGCCCAATCTCAATGAATAAAATCATTCGACGATCAGCTAAGCACATACTATGGTTGTTGCTTGCATTTCTGACCGCGTTCACTTTTATTGGCTATTTCACGCCCATACGCGACTTGAGCTTTGAGCTGATTCAAATGGCTCTGGGACCGTGGGAAAGTTTTTGGATTCTTTTCTTTACAATCGCGACATATATAAACGCAGGTTGGATGCGAGAACAGGTTTGCTTATATATGTGTCCTTATGCTCGCTTTCAAAGCGTGATGCTTGACCCTGATACTTTGATTATTTCTTATGATGAACAACGCGGCGAGCCTAGAGGCCGGAGAAAGCGAGGCATAGATCCCGAAACTTTGGGCCTAGGCAGTTGTGTTTCTTGTAATCAATGTGTCGATGTTTGTCCTACAGGGATAGATATTCGAGATGGTTTGCAAGTGGGCTGTATTGGTTGTGCTGCTTGTATTGATGCTTGCGATAAAATAATGGATAAAATGCGTTATCCTAGAGGGCTGATTCGTTATACAACTGAGAACCAGCTCGAAAAGGGTAAAACCCGCATGATAAGACCCAGAGTTGTTGCGTATACAGTTATATTATGGACGTTGATTTTTGGGTTAAGTTACGCGCTTTGGACCAGGGTGCCATTTAATTTTGATATACTCAAAGACAGAAACCAACTCTATAAAGAGACCAATGAGGGCTGGATTGAAAATGTTTACCTACTGACCCTAATGAATAAATCTCAAGAAGATCATACTTACCATTTAAGTTTGATAGGCGAACAACCTTCTTTAACGTTAATTGGTAACGAGAATGTGACAGTGGGTGCTGGAAAAGTGGTTTTGCATCCTATTCGCATCCAGGTGAATCCTGATGAATTATCTTCCAGGCGTTCTAAGCTCAAAATCCGGATGTCTATACAAGGACAAGAAAGTGGTCAGTTTAAAGAAGAAGAGACAACATTAATCTCTCCTGTGTTTTATAGGTAGCATTATGACGCATTCTAAAGTTAAGAATAAAAGCTGGTACCGACATTTCTGGCCGTGGTTTATTATCACGTTTCTTGTAGTGACTATTTCCGCTTGTATGTTAACAATGTATTTGGCGATTAAATATCCAGACTTGGTTGTAAAAGATAACTGGGTTAAAGATGGCATGACAGTTTATCAGCAAGATGCAGTAAAAGAATGATCAGAATGCACTCTGCCTCTCATCCCATTCTGGGAGAGCGGTGCCAGCGCTTATCTGAGGCTTAACCATGAGTACTTCCACATGCTTTCATTGCCAATTAGATTTACCAAAAGATAAATCTTATACGCTGGACATTGATGATCTCAAAGCCTATTTTTGTTGTCCTGGGTGCCAAGCGGTCACACAGACTATTTTAGGGTTGGGGCTTAAAAATTATTATTCTCATCGTGACGGGCCGAATACGCAAGCCATTGATGTTTTGCCTGAGCTGATTCAAAGCTTAGAAATTTATGATCAAGCCGATATGCAATCTCGTTTTGTTGTGGCTATGGGGGCGAATAAAGAAGCACAAATTGTTATTAAAGGGATGCATTGTGCGGCTTGTATATGGTTGATTGAAAATCGGTTACAGTTGGTTCCGGGGATTCAAGAACTTAAAATTAACTTGACAACACACAGAGCTATTATTCAGTGGGATGATGAGCAGCTTAAACTGAGTCAGGTTTTGCAAGAAATATACAAGCTGGGATATAGTGCTTCTCCTGATATGGGTAATGAGGCCAAGCAATCACAGGTTAAGATTCGACGGGCAACAATGATGCGCCTGGGCGTGGCAGGCTTAGGGATGATGCAAGTGATGATGTTTGCTACAGCCTTATATATTGGTGCATGGTCAGATATTGAAGTAGAGCACGTGGTTTTTATCCGTTGGGTTTCTTGGCTTGTGGCAACGCCAGTATTATTTTATGCGGGATGGCCATTTTTTCAATCGGCCTTTAGGGCGATCCAAGCCAAATATCTTAATATGGATGTCCCTATTTCTCTTGCCTTAATCGCAACCTATACGGCGAGTGTATTTTCAACGCTGACTTCTGGAAAAGAAGTTTATTTTGACTCGATATGTATGTTTATTTTCTTTTTAACGTTATCAAAGTTTTTAGAGCTCTCGGCTAGATTTAAGTTAACTTCTCCTTTGAGTGTAGAAGATGTATTACCTTTGACGGTTACCAAATTAGAAAACGGGAAAGAATATACGTTGCCATTAGCGCGTATAGCATCTGGAGATACATTGTTGATTAAGGCAGGAGAGACGGTTCCGGCTGATGGGATTGTGATCAATGGTATGAGTACGGTTTCTGAAAGTGTCTTAACGGGAGAATCCTATCCAAAGTCTAAACGTATCGGTGATAATTTATATACTGGCACACAAAACATTGACCAAGCATTGATTATGCGTGCGAGTGAGGTAGGGCTCGATACTTTATTCTCTCATATCACACGTTTAGTTGAAAAAGCGACATTAACAAAGCCGAAGTTATTGGCCTTGACTCATAAAGTCGCTAGTTATTTTGTTGCTTTCGTATTGATCATGGCGATGGGGACTATATTATTTTGGAGTCAATATTCCTGGCAACAAGCTTTTGAGAATACGATTTCCGTATTGGTGATAACCTGTCCTTGTGCTTTGGCTTTGGCGATTCCTGCTGTCGTGACACGCACAACATATACTTTTATGCAAAATGGCTTGTTGATTATAAACAATCATGTGCTAGAGGGATTGAATCAGATAACAGATGTTGTTTTTGATAAAACAGGCACATTGACACAAGGCAAACTCACTGTGGCACGTTATGGACAAATTTCTGAGCGTCACAATATTCATCCTAAAAACATTGCATATCAATTAGAGCAACATAGTGAACATCCTGTTGCAAAAGCGATTAAAGATTTTTGTAAAGAAGAAAATAAAAGATTCACGAGCGTTGAAAATGTGCGTAGTCATATTAATCAAGGCATAGAGGGGGTTATAGCGGGAAAACAATATAGAATCGGCAAGCCAGCCTTTGCTTTGGGGCTGTGTGAAAAAATGCAAGCCGACAGACTCTCCATACCCAATGACGTACAGAGATATTGTATTTTAGCAGATAAAAATGGTGCTATTGCTTGGTTTGAAATACTAGATTCACTGAGAGATGATGCAAAGTTATTGGTTCAAGCATTGCAGAAAACTAAGCGTGCCACTCATATCTTGAGTGGCGATCCATCTAATGAGCCACAAAGCATGCAAGCGTTTTTAAATATTGATTATGTGAGAAATAATGCCAGTCCAGAAGACAAAGTCGCGTATCTTGAGAAGCTGAGTTTACAATCTAAGAAAGTACTAATGATAGGGGATGGTATTAATGATGCCCCTGTATTAGGCTGTGCGGCGATTTCCATTGCCATGCAAGATGGGTCTGATTTAGCAAAAAATAGTGCAGATGCTATCTTGATGTCAAATCAACTTAAAGATTTGATTAGTATGTTTGCTATTGCTAAAAAAGGCAAAAGGCTGATGTTACAAAACTTAGTTTGGGCTATAGGCTATAATGCAATTGCATTGCCATTAGCGGTTTGTGGCTATGTGCAGCCCTATCAGGCTGCTTTAGGTATGTCTATCAGCTCGTTAATTGTTGTCGTGAATTCTTTGAGGTTAAGGTGATGGGAACGAATATACAATGACGATGCTTTATGTATTAATCCCCATTAGTATTTTACTGGTCTTGGTGGCAATGCTATGCTTTAATTGGGCGGTCAAATCACAGCAATACGATGATTTGGATAGCCCAGCGAGTCAAATTATATTCGATGATGTGGATGCCAAAGACAGTCGTCATAAAGCAGGAGAAGAAATTGAGCGGTAGTGTTTTGCTTGTGAGTGCATTTACAATTGGATTGGTCGGCTCTAGCCATTGTATTGGTATGTGTGGTGGAATTGCAAATGCACTCAATTATAGTATCGCGAAAGAGCAAAGGACCGTAAAAAATCTTATCCGCTATCAACTCACTTATAATACAGGTCGTATTTTGTCATATGGCGTTATTGGTGGCTTGGCTGGCATCATGGGAAATAGCTTGGAAAATTCCCTGGGCCACATGGGATTAACTTCTTTACGTATTTTGGCCGCTGTGATGGTCATATTATTAGGATTATATCTAACAGGCTTGTGGCGTTTGATTACGCGTTTAGAAGATATGGGGAAAATATTATGGTCAAAATTAAGTCCATTATCGAAAAAGCTTTTACCACTAGATCATCCCATTAAGGCTTTGGGATTAGGCATGATTTGGGGTTGGTTACCTTGTGGGCTGATTTATAGCACGCTGACTTTAAGTTTAGCGAGTGGTAGCTTGTCAATGGGGGCTTTGGTGATGCTGTGTTTTGGGCTAGGGACCTTTCCGGCTATGATATTAACAGGCTCTATGTTGAATGTAACTCAATCCTTTCTAAAAAAAACTTACTTTAGACAAATATCAGGTTTTTTGATGATTACCTTTGGTCTAATGGCTCTGTATCATTATATTCCTTTCACTCAGCAAGCTACTTGCCATTAATCATAAAATCTATCTAAGTCTGTATAGATGATCAATCTGTTATTTTAGCCAAAGTTGTTATAGACGCATACGGATTATTAGACTAAAGTTTAGTTGAGAACCTTAAACTATAAGTAAATTTTTATTAAAGAGTACCACTTACTTATGGGATAAATATTAAGTTAGAGTAACAAGGATAGGACTCATGACTTCTATATCGTCTGGACTTCATATTAATAGTCCTAATGTCACAGCTATTGATCTGCGTAAGCTAGATACCATCAAGGTTGCAGAGTCGGATGAAAAAACATTTCAAAATTATATTCAGAAATCAGAAAAAATTTTAGAGTCTGTTTATACAAAAACTTCTGAACCCTATCAGAATCCAAGAAATAAAGATTATGCCACTGTAACAGTAGATGGAGAAATTGTTGCTGAGATTGATAATAATGGTTTTGTCAAAACTTCAAATAACATAGGAAAGGAAATTAAAACATTATTTTCATCTGAAGATATAGTTCTTAAGGGGCCAGAACTGGCACAATCTCGATCTGAAAAAATAGCTGATTTTTTAGGAGGAGAAATTATTAACTCATCTACAGCAATGAGCCAAAAAGAATTTGATTTCTCTCCTCGCCCTGTTTCTAAAATTGATTTTTTAGCAGGCACAAATTCTGCCAAAGAGACACAAGAAATACAAAAATTAACAAACTCATTTAATTCATGGGAATCAGAGTATCTTGCAAGTGGCGTAGGTCAAGATAGGATAAAAGCACTATCTGAGCATGGGGATAAATTTGTTGGCATTATGGCAAAAGCAGTTAAAGAGAATGGATATAATAATCCACAACAATTTATTAAATCTTTATCAACAGAAGAACTAGAAACACTCCGTGTTGTGAGTAGTCTTGCAGAATCTATTAAACCAGATGAACTGGGTAAAGAAGGGGCTCTTAATCTTCTTTTGCCACGTAGTGAACATCAAGACCTTGACAATGATGGTTTTACAATGAATGGCATTGGTCGCTCGTGGTCATTCCCACCGCCTAATGCGCCTGAAAGTGTTAAGCTAGCATGGGATGAGGCAACCTCTGGCATGAGTCCTGGTGACAAGATGTTGGCTATGATACCTTTTATGCCAATTTTAATTATGATGGATTCAAATGGCCAGGTACATGAAGTTGAGCCCACAGAAGCAAATAATATATATGCATCGAAAGATTTTTCATATACAGGTTATGTGCAAGATCGACTGGAGGCCCTAGAATATTTTAGAGCGCAGACACCTGTTGAGCAATATGAAAGACAGAAAGAATTTTTAACTAAATTTTTAGGGGCTTTGAATAATCAAGATGTTGCATAAGTTAAGAAGTTAGTTGTATTTTTCTATTTTTAGATAGTATTTATTCTTTATTCTTATCTTAAAAGTGACATATCTACGTCTTTAATCTGATATAAAACACAATCCATCAGAAAAATAATGTCATATGTTTCAGTATATTATAATATGCAAAGTAATTAATTATTTTAAGTTACTCGCAATGCTAAAAGTAGAATTTCCCACATCTTTTACCTTATTACCATATTTTAAGCATTTAAGCCTTGACTATAAGGCTAGTGCTGTTTCTAAAACGAGAGAGAATATAGCGCAATTTTGTATTGATGCGAATAAACAAAACAAACCAGAATTAGACCGTATTGAAAGAGAAGAACCTGGATATTTAAAGGGGGTGATACGAGCCTTTGGGGTTATGCTCGATGAGATTGACGCACCATTATCTGTTGAACTGCTATTAAAATATCATTTATTAGCAACTGAAACGGTTGAAATGCAAAGGTTATCGCCAACAGACAAAGGGGTTTTTCGAAAGGAAGATGTTGGTTTTTGGGTAATGGATAATAATGCATCTGAAGCTGGCATATTAGCCGTGTTGAAAAAAATGTGTGCTGGTGACAATAAATATTTGTTTGCGAGAGATGACATCGCTCCAGTGGATGAGATAGAGCTTTTAGAATATGACATAATCAATTCGAATACTATTGAATATTACATTCGGAATAAAATAGACTATTTTAAATCCAGAATAATATCTCAGTCTGATTCTAATATACGTGAGAGGGCACTGCGAGATATTGCTAAGTTTATAAAAAAGTATGATTATCGTTTTCGTAGCCAACAGTTTGGCTTATATGCTATATCAGACGATCAAGAGTCAATCACTCTAACAGAAACTAAAATAGATGTTGCCACTTTGGTGGCAGAAGCGATTCAAACATACCATGAGTCTATAACTAAAGCAGAATCAAAAAATGAAGCTTTGGACTGTATTATTGACTGTGTGCAAACATTGGAGCAAATTCATCCATTTAAAGATGCTAATTGTAGAGTGTTGGTTTCGATCATTTTGAATAAGCTGTTACTGCAAAATGGATGTCCACCCACCATGATAAATGACTTGAATTGTTTCGATTTGTTTGACAGGGACGCGCTTGTCAAAGAAGTGGTACAAGGCATACCCATGGAAACACAGGCCCCTAATAAGTCACCCGTTTCAATTAAAGTCTAACTCAGCCTTTAGGCACACATTGGCGACCAGCCACTCAAGTGTATATACACTGAGTGATCCCCACGAATCTCACGTAGTTAGCCTCTGAAAC
>TARA_R110002110_G_scaffold242881_1_pt1 | contig 26920 bp, 22 predicted proteins | sample TARA_R110002110 | Tara Oceans TARA_R110002110 (sample SAMEA4397330) | marine metagenome | biome: Polar Biome; feature: [SRF] surface water layer (ENVO:00010504); material: water (ENVO:00002006), including particulate matter (ENVO:01000060) such as... | depth 5 m
TATTTTTCTGTATGTCTATTGTTATTATTTGCAGGGTGTGATTTGTTCAACAACGAACATCCCGAAATTCCCGGAAAGTTGGTATATGCTGCTCCGGATGAAAAGGGGAATTATCAGATTTTTACCAGTCTCACTAATGGTGAAAATCGGAAAAAACTTACACATTTTAAAAATGGAGGAGCATATAGTCCATCCTGGAGCCCGGATGGGGAAAAAATAGTGTTTGGCAGAAGTACCCCCACTACTTCCCCGGGATACTATATAACTATCATGAAAGCAGATGGTTCCGGCAAACAGCAATTAGAGGGTATTTTTGAAGGGCGAGCTGTTAATGTAGTTGGGGATCATCCCAAATGGAGCCCGGATGGTAATAAAGTTGCTTTTGATAGATGCTTAGATTGTGAGTTAGGGGGAGGTAATTCAGAATTATTTGTCTATGATTTTCAAACAGATGCAATAATTCAGTTGACGGATACACCTGCTAGTGATAACAATCCAGTATGGAATCCTGTAATGAATAAAATTGCTTTTTCATCCGATAGAGCAGAATTGAGTTCAAATACGTCAGATATTTATGTGCTGGATCTAGATAATTTCAAGGTTCAAAGATTAACGAATACAAATAATTCAGGTCGCCAACAGTGGTACTCAAATGGGAAAGAATTACTCTATTGGTCAGAAAATAATTTATATAAATATGATTTTGAGCTAAACACAATTAAAGAGCTAACTGTTAATCTGGTATCTAATACTGGTTTTAGGCCTTTAAGTATATCAAGCAATAGTAGATATATACTCATTATTTCATTTAATCTAAATAGCAGCACAGATGATTTTAAACTACAGATTTTAGATATAGAAACTGGAGAAGTCACAGAAAGTGTGACGAATTCTAGATTTATAGGAGCTGATTTATTTTCAAATAGTTTTTAAAAGTTATTCAAAGTGAATAAAAAAAAGCCCCGACCACCGACACTAATTCTCGTGGAAGACAATTAACAATTCGGTTAAGTAAGGGCTTGGTATTATTCCTTAACAGGAATAATACCTCCAATATACATAAAAATGGAGGAAAGGATGAAACCTATACTGCTACTTTTAATTAGCGTGTGCATGTGCACGTCTATTTTACATGCTCAAAAACAACCCGATCAAATTCGCACGACTGCCTGGGAGAACTTTAAGGCGGAAGAAGGCAACGAATGGACCATTCGCTGGAATGAGGAAACCGGACTGCCAAGATCCATTATTGGGTCAAGCACTAAGGCATTCCCCGGCGACCCATTGTCTGCTGCACGGGCTTTTCTGAGTGAAAACAGACAACTATTTGGTCTAAAAAATAACCTCTCAGGATTACGTCACACTAAAACTCAAACCCATCGAGGAGTACATCATATTGAGTTTCAACAGTACTATAAAGGCGTAAAAGTTGAAGGGGCTGATTACAACGTGCATCTTCGAGAAAATGGTAGTGTTAATATGGCAAATGGCTTTTATTACTCGGATATTGACATTTCCACCACCCCTGGTATTCCTAAAGCATCGGCTATAAGAGCTGCAATTTCCGATATGGCACTGACCCGCATTGTAAATGATCAAAGTACGGCAGAATTGGTGGTGTACCCGACAGATGAAGGGTATGAGTTGGTGTATAATATAAATGTATTGATTGAGGAGCCCTACACTAATTGGCAGTACGTAATAAATGCACAAACTGTAGAGATTTTGAAGAAATACAACAATGCGACCAATATATATACCCTTGATGATAATTTGTTTCAAGAGTATGAAGCGTATAAAACTTCTACAAAAAAGCATAAACCGATGAAAATGGTAACTGGGACTGGAGACGTATTTCCAAGAACTCCAGAAAATTCTACAGTCACTACCAAAGACTTATTTGGGTTAAATACCAGTGGGTATTTAAATGGTGAATATGTAAATGTATATACTTATGATGCAAGTAGAGCCTATTCAGCTTCATACAATTTTCAGTTTGATCCAATTAATGATAATCATTTTGAAGAGGTAAATGTTTATTATCATGTGGATAGATTTAGAAGGGATTTTATAGAAAGTCTCGATTTAAATAATAATCTATTCACCCAGGTTGTTAATGCGTATGTGTTTAGTGATCAAGTATGTGATTTAGAACAATTTGGGGCTTGTGCAAGAGTAGGATCAAAATCTCTTGATTTTGGATCAGGTTTTGAATATACAGATCCAAATAGACCAGGTTTTAAATATGCAAAGGATAATACAGTTATTTATCATGAGTATAGTCATTTAATAGTAGGGGACATAAGAAGTGGTCTTCAATTTGAAGCTAATCAAGAAGGTGCTATTTGGAAGGTGTACCGGATTATTTTTCCGGTTCGTTTGATAATAGTGCTCAAATCGCTAAGTTTTCGTGGGACAGCACATCTTTTAAGAATTTAGTCAGAGATATGTCCGCTCCTGATATTGAAACTTACTCGGAGTATGAGAATGATCCAAGTTTCCCAAACGTAGATGCATATGAGGGAGCGGAATTTTTCTCTTCCATATTGTGGGATCTACGTAATGATCCGGGAATAAGTGTTGCAGATGCTGATCAATTAATATTCGATGCATTGTTTTTTCTTTCAGGAAATCCTGATTTTGTGGGATTCAGAAATGCTCTTTGGTCTGCAGACGGAGCTGATAATGTTGCGACTTATCGATATGTGATTCAAGATGTGTTTTCAGCTAAAGGGCCAGTGGAGTTTGGACCTCCCTCGGTGGTGCCTGTTACTATTTCTGGACCTGTGTATATGGATGAAGGAACTTCCGAAACCTGGACAGCCAATATAGCTTCTAATTCTAACGGCGTTCCACCTTATACCTACGAATGGTCCCGCGTTATTCCCGGTCAAATCGGTGGATACGCTGGAAATGGAACCAGTTATACAGGTACACAGTTTGATGATTTTACCTTACAATTAGAGGTGACCGACTCAAATGGTAAGATAGGATTTGAGGACCTTACGATTGTTGTTGAAGATGGGGGAGGTTGTATTTTTTGTAAGCAAGTGGTGCTTCCAACCGAGTTTACGCTGTCTAACAATTATCCCAATCCATTTAATCCTTCCACTCAAATCAAATTTGAGCTCCCTGAGACGGCAGAAGTTTCCATCAAGGTGTATAATATTGTGGGACAAGAAGTAGCCACATTAGTGAATGATCATATGCAAGCTGGTTTCCATAATGCCACCTTTAAAGCCGACAACTTAGCGAGTGGAGTATACATTGCCCGATTAACGGCAACGGGTTCCTCCGGGGAGCAATTTGTGAGCGAAATAAAAATGCAGTTGATTAAATAAAGCGAAGCATTTACTTAATTATTCTTAAAAGAGGCTTACTGATGAGTAAGTCTCTTTTTATGTGGATTATATTCAGAAGGTAAAATTAACCACAAAGAACACAGAGAATTTAGATTGTTTTATATCTCAGGGCACTCTGTAGTTAAAAAATCCTAAACCAATACTTCTCCTTTTCCATCTCTTACTAAAACCGGTTCGCCACTGGTAAGATCAATAACGGTAGAAGCTTCATTTCCGCCAAAGCCGCCATCAATAACAACATCCACCAGATGCTTCCATTTTTCAAAGATCAGGCTAGGATCGGTTGTGTACTCTAATACCTCATCATCATCTTTAATGGAAGTGGAAACAATGGGATTCCCTAATTCCCTTACTAGTGCCAATGCTATTTGATTATCAGGAACTCTGATACCTACGGTTTTCTTTTTTCTGAAAACGGATGGAAGTGAATTACTTCCCGGAAGAATAAATGTATATGGTCCCGGCAGATTCCGTTTCAGGATTTTAAATGTCTGTGTTTCAATTTGAGCTACATGATCTGAAAGGTTACTTAAGTCTTCACAGATAAATGAAAAATTTGCTTTGTCTAAACGAACACCTTTTATCCGGGCTAATTTTTCTAACGCTGATTTGTTGGTAATATCACATCCTATACCATATACAGTGTCTGTTGGGTAAATAACCAATCCGCCGTTCCTAAGAATTTCAACGATGTGTTTTAACTTCTTGCGATCTACATTATCTTCGTACAGCTTAATAAGCTCTGACATTTATAACTCCTGTTAGTTATTGAATTTACTATTAAACAACTTTCTTTCTATTGCTTTCATTCAGCCAATGAAGTATTGATACTAATTTCACTAAGCAAGGTTCTATGAACCGGACATTTTTTTGAAATATCGAGTAGTTTATCTAATTGGTCTTTGTTCAGATCTCCTTTAATGACCAATTCTTTTTCAATGGTATCCATTTTTGAAGAAGGATCTTCACAATTAGCGCCGTCATCGGCGTGTCTTTTATTATGCCTCATCTCAATATAAATATCTTCAACGGGCCATTTCTTACGGCGGGCATACATTTTCATAGTCATCGCCGTGCAAGTTCCTAAACTCATTAAAAGCAGATCATACGGGTCTGGTCCTTGATCTTCACCACCTTCCACACTTCGTGGTTCATCGGAAATGATTTCATGTTTTCCGGCAGTCAAGGTAGTTTTAAAAGGTTCATTTGCTGGTAAATGAATATGGACTATTTTTTTTTCTTCAGAATCTGACATTTGAATAGAATGAGTTAGTTAGGTTAAACAAATAAGGTAAATAAACGACCAATAATCAAAATGATTAGACTGGGTATATTATTGAGGTATTATTTTTAATGATACTGAATTAGTAATCTACTTCTCTTTCAAATAATTCTCTCGAATAATATCCAAATGATGAATTTCGTGTCCGGCAATAATAAAAGCCAGAGCTCTCACCGAAAATTCAACGCCACTGGCTATGCCGGAAGTATTAATCATTTCCTTAGTCATATTTTGAAAAAGGTGAATGGTGGAAGTTCTAACAGCTAAATATTCGTTGCAAAGATTGGCTACCGATCTGGAATTATAATTCGAATCCTTCATCCATTCATCCTGATCCATTCCGGGAAGCTCCGTTTTATCACCTCTACTGATGGAAAGTGCCCGATAGGCAAAAACGCGTTCTGTCTCTATCATGTGACCGATCATTTGTTTTAGCGTCCATTTTCCTTTTGCATAAGGGGTGAGCGCCTTGTCTCCTCTGATGGCATTAGCTAATGTATAAAATTCGTGCATCTGGAAATTCAATAAAGTGATGATATTTTCTTTAGGCACATTACTTACATAAGAAGAATAGAAATGTGCATACTCGGATGATTCCGGATATTCGTTGTCCCAATTATTCATAGAAAAATATTTAATTTATTGACTATAGGTTTTTCAATTCAAAAGCACAAAAAAACCCGATTCTTTTTACAGAATCGGGTTTAGAAACTAACAAATTATTCTAGTTTGATTCAACGGAATCCACTTTTAGCGAAGAAGTTACAGTTCCATCGGTTTTACTTTCATGTGCGTACGCATAAGCAACGCCATTGTTGGTTTTCCAATCGCTGTAAGCAGTTACACTTTCAACTTCTTTCCCCATTTGAGGATTAAATGCACTTACTTTAGAATAAGCCGGTAGAGAAGTCGCAGGGTCTAAGTAAAAAGTAACGGTATTGGCAGCATCTACTTTAAGTACGGCATAACTTTTACCTGCCATTTCTTCCATACCTAAATACTCAGCATTAAAAGTATCTGCATTTAATGCAACATTGATGTAGCTGTTTTTAACTTCATCTACCATTGGCTTTGTCATTGCAGGAGGCAGAGGGCGCTCTTGCCCCATCATCACCATTTTACCGGAACCATTTTCCACTACCATTTTAATGGTTCCCTGAGGTGCTTCAATTGTAGTATTGATGCTGTAATCTGAATATGAAATTGTATTTGACGTTTTTAAATCAATATTTCCTTGAGGAGAAGCTTGAGTTAACGTTCCATTAACTGTCAATGATTCTACATTGGTTCCGGGAGCAATAACAGCATGGGCCATTTTTCCCAGCCATTCTTTCCCTTTGGTAGCGTCACCTGAAACTTCTGCTTTATCTGATTTTGGGGTTGGAATAGTAATATCAATTTCATTTACCGTTCCGTATTTCTGTAATTGATCTCCAACTTCATCCGCATTACCTACAACGAGAATCTGAACTTTATCAGGATTCAAATATTCTTTTGCTACTTCCTGAATATCAGAAACGGTTACTTTTTTGAGTTCTTCCACGTATTTATCAAAGGCATCTTTTGATAATCCGTTGTATTCATTACTGATTCTTTCATTCAGAATTTTTTGCTTGCTGTCGTAACGGAATACTAAGGAGTTTAAGAAACGATCACGAGCATCTTCCAGCTCTTTTTTAGTCACCGGCTTAGTTTGCATTTTCTCAACTTCAGTAATCAATGCATCAATAGCTTCAGCAGTTGTAGAACTTTTGGTCATAACGAATAAAGAAAAAGTACCGGGATAGTTGATATTACTTCCATAACCACCACCAACAGCATACGCCAAGCCAAGGTCAGTACGCACAGTTTGAAACAAACGCCCGGAAAAACCGCCGCCTAAAATTTGATTCATCATCTGAAGCTTTGCGTAATCAGGATTTTCACGCAATCCACCAATGTGACCTATCAATACATAACTTTGATTTACATCAGATTTGTTAATAAAGTTAACGGTTGAAGGATAGCTATAATTTATCTCAGGATAGATAAGATTATTTTCTGTACCAGCAGGCAAGCTTCCAAAAGCTTTTTCCAGCTTTTTCTTCATTTCTTTGGTATCAAAATCACCAATTACTCCGAAAGTCATATTGTTTCCAACAAATGCTTCTTTATGAAAAGCAACAATGTCATCTTTTGTAATTGCATCTAAAGAAGCATACTCAATTTGGCGGGTTAATGGAGAATCTTCACCATAAATCAGCTTACTGAATTCACGATTTGCAATACTTCCCTGATCATCATTTCGTCTGGAAATCCCACTTTTGCGCTGTGTTTTAGCAAGTTCAATTTTATCTTCCGGGAAAAGCGGATTGCTAACCAAATCCACAAATACAGGAAGTAGTTCATCGAAATCTTCTTTAAGAATATTCATAGATGCGCTACCGGAACCTTGCCCGATAAAAGTGCTCATAAAAGCTGCATTATCTTCCAATAAAATGTTTAATTGGTCAGCAGGATAATTTTCTGATCCACCTTCACGCATCAGAGATCCTGTCATACTTGCCAAACCTTCTTTGCCTTCGGGATCCTGAAGACTTCCGGTTCTTACAGTTGCAGAGACTCTGATCAATGGAAGTTCTTTATCTTCTACCAGATAAAAAGTGATTCCATTATCAAGCTGAAATTCTTCTACATTCGCTTTTTTGAATTCATTCAGTTTGGGATATTTGATTTCGTCGTAACGCTTCTGAGCCGCAGCAGTAACCGCAAACAACATCAGCATCGAAAATAATAGTGTACGTTTCATAATAGTTTTCTTTGAATTAAAATCTTTAATGGACTAGGAATCTGCTTTAACAGTAGCACCAACGGTTCTTGTTTGCTTGATGAGATATTTATTTGCTACTCGCTGTAGGTCATCAAGGGTTACAGCATTGTATCTTTCAAGTTGGAGGAATACATCTCTCCAATCGCCTTTTGTCATATAAGTAGAAGCAAAATTTAATGCCAATCCGGTGTTGTTAGCCAATCCACGAATAATACCTGCACGAATGTTAGTTCTGGCTCTGTCTAATTCTTCCTGGGTTATAGAGCCACCTTTCACTATTTCTATTTCCTCATAAATACGCTGTTCAAGTGTATCTAGCTCAACGCCCTGATTTGGAATTGCCAGCGTTAAGAATAAAGATCCGAATCTTGTACCCGGGAACCCGTTAAATGCTGCAACTTGCAGCCCTAATTTCTCTTCTTCAACAAGCTTTTTATAGAGTACAGAAGTTCTGCCGTTTGAAATAATATTTCCTAAAAGAGAAAGTGCTTCAAAATCCTCATGAGAATCTGAAACACCGTGGTATCCAATAATCATGATAGGTTGAGAATTGCCTTCGATCGCAAATCTTCGCTCTCCACGCTGAGTTGGCTCAACAGTAGTTACCGGTGGAGCAACTGCATTTTTATTTCCAAAATCACTAAAGTATTCTTTAGCAAGCTTTTCCATTCTTTTTGGATCAACATCACCGGCTATGGCTATGGTAATATTACTTGGAACATAGTATTTGTCGTAAAAATCACGAGCATCTTTTATAGTTGTTGCGGTAATATCAGAGTTCCATCCTACAACAGGTCTTCCATAAGGATGAGCAGTATAAGCCACAGCAATAAATTCTTCAATTAAGCGACCAATAGGATTTGATTCTGTACGCATTCTGCGTTCTTCACGTACTACTTCTTTCTCTACATAAAACTCACGGTACGTTGGGTTTTTAAATCGATCCGCTTCCAAATTAAACCATAACTCGGCTTTGTTTGATGGAAGACTGTAATAATAATTGGTAAGATCAGCCCCGGTAGAAGCATTTAATCCTGTTCCACCATTATTTTGGATGATCTCAGAAAACTCATTGTTAACAACAAATGTTTTAGCTTTTTCTTGTAGCTCTTCAAATTTAGCCCACTTTTCAGCTAATACGTTCTCATTGGGATTTGAACTGAATTTCTCCTGTAGCCAAGCCTGATAGGTTTTATCCATTTCATTGATTACTTTTTTTTCAGCTTCCCAATCAGTTGTTCCGATGTACTTGGTTCCTTTAAATGCCATGTGCTCAAAAATATGAGCAATACCGGTATTACCAACAGGTTCGTCAACACCACCCACATTTACGTGTGTGTAAAAACTGGCAACAGGAGCTTCATGGCGTTCAATGATGATGAAATGAAGCCCATTATCTAAAGTAAACTCAGTTACTTTTTTCTCGAACTCTTCTAGATTTTGCGCACTCGCTTGATTGTTGAGCATCCCGAAAAGGAATCCAAAACAAAAAAGTACCTGCATGAATTTTTGTACTCTCATTATTAATATATTTAATAGTTATTTTAGGTTCTTGTAAGGAAGGAAAATATTACGCTAAAATCAAAGATTCACCTGTAATCATAGCAAAAAAATTATCTCTTTAGTTAATGTATTCTTTTTATTTTGTACAAATTTCAAATTTTATACTAATTCATGTTCTTTCAACAAATTTTCGAAGAAAAATTAGCGCAGTATGCTTATTTAATCGGATGTCAAAAATCTGGTGAAGCTATCATTATTGATCCGATGAGAGATGTTGCCCGATATCAAAAAATTGCATCCCAAAATAAGCTTAACATAGTTGCAGCCGCAGAAACTCACATTCACGCAGATTATTTATCAGGTCTCAGAGAATTTGCAGAGCTTGGAGTTAAAATTCTGGTTTCTGATGAAGGCGATAAAGACTGGAAATATGAATGGGTAATTGGCAGCAATTATGAGCATCAGTTATTGAAAGATGGAGATGAGTTTAGTATTGGTAATATTAAATTCAAAACCGTGTACAGTCCGGGTCATACTCCTGAACATATTAGTTTTTTAGTTACTGATGGGGCCACAACCGATGAACCAATGGGTTTGCTATCTGGTGATTTTGTATTTGTTGGCGATGTTGGACGTCCGGATTTATTGGAAACGGCAGCAGGAAAAACAGGATCGATGGATGAATCTGCAAGAACGCTGTACAAGTCTATTGAGAAGTTTAAAACCATGCCGGAGTATCTTCAGCTTTGGCCCGGACACGGAGCAGGAAGTGCCTGTGGAAAAGCTCTCGGAGCAGTGCCGGAATCCACAGTTGGGTACGAACAGCGTTTCAATGGATCTATAAAAGCAGCGATTTCAGAACAGAATTTCGTGGAATACATTTTAGAAGGACAGCCAGAACCACCGTTATATTTTGCCCGAATGAAAAGAGACAACAAAAAGGGTCCTAAGGTATTAGGTAATATTCCTGTTCCTGAAAGAATGAGTATTCAAAGTATGATCGGAGCTACAAGAACATCAAATGCGGTGATTGTGGATGCGAGGACAGATCGAACGGCATTTATGAATGGACATATTCAGGGATCTTTGTACGCTCCATTTAACAAAACGTTTAATACCATAGCCGGTTCTTACATCAATGAGAACGAGGAAATTTTTCTAATTATTGAAGAAGATGAAATTGGGGAAGCGGTATTGGATCTGATCAGAATTGGATTGGATAATGTGAAGGGATTTGCAACGCCACAAGATTTAGAGAAGTTTGCAGAAGAGGGAACGTTATTCTCGACTCCAACTATTGATTTCAAAAAAGTAGACGATTTAATGCCAACGGGTAAGTATAATTTGTTGGATGTGAGAAAGAAATCCGAGTATGATGAAGGGCATCATCCTGAAGCGTTAAATATTGCACACACAAGATTGGCAGACAGAATGGAAGAAATATCCATGGATAAACCTGTTTTGGTGCATTGTAAATCAGGAGCCAGAGCGGCCGCGGCTTCATCTCTGTTAGAAAAAGAAGGGTTTGTAGTTCAATATGTTAATGATGAGGCAGAGCTGTGGCTTGAGAAATCAATTAAGAATTAAGAATTATTCAATTAAGAATTAAGAATTATTCAATTAAGAATTAAGAATTATTCAATTAGGAATAGCTTGGAAACATATTTATAAATTCTAATCAGGTAAATAAATTAATGTGTAGAGTAATTTTGCTCTCTTTCTTACTAATCATCCCAAATGCTTCAATAGCTCAAATACAAATTGGAGATATTGAAGTTGGCTCTTTGAAAGAGTTGTTTAACAAACAGAACGATACCTTATGGAATGAATTTGGGGTATTTCATAAAGCAGATTCAGATATATGGATCAATGACATGCCTTCGATGTTGATGAGCGTAGGAGATGAAGAAGCAGTTATTTTAGCAATTAAAAAAGAACTGAATCAAGATTCTGTTAGAATTGATTTGATAAATCAACTAAATGAACAATTCGGGGAATTTGAAGAGAAAGAAGGTCCTCCGATGATGGATTTATCTTCAATTGAATGGAGAAAAAAAGAAGACGGGATTACATATATATTTTTGCTCAGCAAAGATAAAAAAGTCGGGTCATTGAATATTTTCCGAAGATAGTATCAGAAATAGCTATTCCTAATTCCCCTATTTACCTATTCCTAATTTTCCCTACAAAAACAATCCACCGTGTGGTCATTCACTAATCCACAAGCTTGCATGTGAGCATACATAATGGTGCTGCCCACGAATTTGAAGCCGCGCTTTTTAAGATCTTTACTTAACGCATCCGATTCTTTTGTGGTGGCGGGAACCTCACTTAATGACTTCCATTGATTTATAATTGGTTTTCCATCAACAAATTGCCAAATGTATGTATCAAAGCTTCCAAACTCTTGTTGAATTTCCAGAAATTTCTTAGCGTTGGTTACAGCACTCCGAACTTTTAGTTTATTGCGTATAATCCCTTCAAACTGAAGCAGTTCCTGAATGGTAGCTTCATCGAATTTGGCTACTTTTTTTGGATCAAAATTGGCGAACGATTTTCGGTACCCATTCCGCTTTTTTAATACGGTTGCCCAACTTAATCCTGCTTGTGCACCTTCCAGAATTAAGAACTCGAAATGCGTACGATCATCATGAACAGGAACGCCCCATTCTTCATCGTGGTATTGCACATATTCTTCAAATTGACCGACAGCCCATTCACAGCGGGTTTTATTATCCATAATTTTGTTATTGAACTTAATAGCTTCCAAATTTATTAATTACTTTACAGTACTCAAACTCACTCATAAAAATTATAAAAATTCATGCGTTGGAAAGAAACCGTACAACAATTAGCAGAAAATAGTGGAATAAGCCAAAATCTTGCAAAACAAATTATCATTCTTACTGAGTTTTTGGAAGAATTGGCTAGTCAGCAGTTAGGAAAAGAGTTGGTGGAAACACTAGGGAAACTTCCGTTGATGGCTAGTACAGCTTTAGATGGTAATGATGAAAAAGCTAAGAAAGAGATCCAAGAATATGTGGCTTCACTTGAATTAGAAGAAGCCAAAGAAGTGCTGAGAATGTACACTACTTTTTTCCATTTGGTAAACTCTTTAGAACAACACGAAATAAGTAGAATTAATCGTGAAAGAGAATTCGAAGAGACGGAAGAAAATCCCAGAAATGAGAGTATTGCTGAAGCTGTTTATAGAATGAAGAAGGCGGGATACTCTTTTGAAGAAGCGATGAATGTATTTGAGCAGATCGATATTCAGCCTACGATCACCGCACATCCTACAGAAGCACAGCGGCGAAGTGTGCTTACAAAACAGCATCAGATTACAACGATGATCAATAGACTTGGTAATGATGTGCTCACTTCAGACGAAACAAAATTACTGAAGAAAGATATTTCGAATCAGCTAAGATTACTATTACTAACTGATGAAGTTCGGGCAGAACGTATGTCTGTGGAAGATGAAGTTGAAAACGGAATGTATTATTTTACGACTACTATTTGGGGAGCTATTCCAACGATATATCAGGATATCCGTTTGGCAATGGAAGCTTATTATGGCAAATGTCCAACCATTCCTAATATCTTAAAATATCGTTCCTGGATTGGCAGTGACCGAGATGGAAATCCGAATGTAACTTCTTCCGTTACATGGCAGACAATTTTGGAACAAAGAAGAACAGTACTCACCAAATACATGGAGGAGCTTAATCTTCTTCGTAGATATTTGAGTATTTCTTACAAGGAAACTGATATTTCCGATGAATTGAAAAATTCTTTGAAAGAAGAGGAAGTTGAAAATCCTTTACCGGAAGTCTTTGAAAGACGCTATCAGCGTGAGCCATATCGTAGAAAAATTACGCATATGATGCAGAAGGTTCAAAAGCAGATTAATGTTCTTGATGAGGAAAAGCCTCAAATTCTAAAACTCTCTGGTCACTATCAGGCGAAGGATTTTATGGGAGATCTAAAGCTGATCAAAAATAGTTTGATAGAATTCAATCTAAAAGGATTAGCAGAGCAAGGAAAACTTCAGGATTTAATAGATAGAGCCTGCACGTTCGGCTTTCATTTAAATGCATTGGATATACGTCAGCATAGTAAATTGCATGAAGAAACGGTGGAAGAGCTATTTGCTAAGGCAGGAGTTCATAAAAAGTATTCTTCACTTTCTGAAGAAGAGAAAATTGATTTGTTGATCAGGGAATTGAAAAATCCTCGCCCTTTAAGTCCGATGAAAAGTGAAAGATCAGAAGTTTCTGAAAAAGTACTGACGGTTTTCGAAGAGATCAAAGACATGTTGGAATTGGACTTAAGTTCATTCGGTAGTTACATCATAAGCATGACTCATGGTGTTAATGACATGCTCGAAGTTCTGATTATTGCAAAAGAGATCGGTTTGTGGTCATACATTGATGGAGAAGTGACAACTCAACTGGATGTAGTTCCATTATTTGAAACTATCGAAGATCTGGAAGCAAGTAGTTCTTTAATGGTGCAAATGTTTGAAGATGAGCTTTTTGCCAAACAGATTGCCGCTAGAGGTAATTTCCAGGAGATTATGTTGGGATATTCTGATAGCAACAAAGATGGTGGCTATTGGATGGCGAACTGGGCGTTAGATAAAGCTCAGTTTGATTTGGGAGCCGTATGCCGTAAGTATGATATTAACTTCAGATTGTTTCATGGACGTGGAGGAACAATTGGTCGTGGAGGCGGACAGTCAAATAAAGCAATCGTGGCAATGCCGGCAGTCAGTAATAATGGACGAATTAGATTTACGGAGCAGGGAGAAGTGCTATCATTCCGATATTCACTTCCTTCCATAGCACACCGCCATTTAGAGCAGATTGTAAATGCAATGGTTCAGGTAACGATGGCTCAGAAAAACGAAGTCGGTTATTTAGATGGAAGTGATGAGAAAGATCTTATGGAGCAACTTTCTGAAATCACAATGAAAAAATACCGCTCATTAATTGACGATGAAAAGTTTTGGGATTGGTATTCAGAAATTACACCTATTGAGCACATCGGTAAACTTCCTATTGCATCCAGGCCTGTTTCCAGAGGCGATTCAGGAACAATGGCTTTTGATAATCTTCGAGCAATTCCGTGGGGTTTTGCATGGACCCAGGTTCGATATAACACTCCGGGTTGGTTTGGTGTGGGAGAAGGATTGTCTGAGTTGATCGCAAAATCAGATAAGAATAAAGAAATATTCAGGAAATGGTTTAACTCCTGGATATTTTTTAAAACGGTATTGAATAACAGCCAGCGAGAATTAGCGAGAACTCACTTAAAAACGGCAAGTATATATATCAAGGAAGAGCAGAAATTCCATGCAGAAATCTCTTCAGAGTACGAAAAAGCTAAAGCGAGCATATCTGTAATCGCTGAAGTTGAGAACTTTTTGGATCATAATCCGGTTATACAAAAGTCGATAAAGTTTAGGAATCCTTTCACCTATCCGTTAAACTTCATTCAGGTTGAGTTAATGGAGAGATGGAAAAATGCTGAAAGCGAAGAGGAAAAGAACACACTAACAGAAATACTGTTCTTGAATATCAATGGGATAGCCTCCGCAATGCAGAGTACAGGGTAAAGAAATATAAATTTATAGTAATTCTACTTTACCTTAACAAGAAAGCTATTATTTTGTAAGAACTATGAATGAATTAATGACATCTTCGAAAATACATATTCAACACGCTGAAAACAGTAAAATACACAAAATCGATTTCGATAATCTTGTCTTTGGCAGGAAGTTCTCTGATCACATGTTTGTGATGGAGTACGATGATGGTGCTTGGAAAAAACCTGCTATTAAGCCTTATGGTCCAATTCAGATAAACCCGGCGCTTAATACGCTCCATTATGGACAAGCTGTTTTTGAAGGCATGAAGGCTTTTTATGTTGATGATAATACGATCAATATTTACAGACCGGATGTTCATTTTGAGAGATTTAATAATTCAGCAAGAAGGATGAGTATTCCTGAAACGGATTACGACACATTCATTACAGCTTTAGAAGAATTGATAAAACTGGATCATCAGTTTGTACCAAGGCAAGAGCAAGCAGCTTTATATTTGAGACCTTTTATTTTTGCGTCAGATGATCTGTTGGCAGCAAGGTCTTCAACTAAATTCAGTTTTTACATCATTATGTCTCCTGTTGGAGCTTATTATGACGAAGGGTTTAATCCGGTGTCTTTAACAACAAGCCAGGAGTATGTTAGAGCAGTAGCAGGTGGAACGGGTGAAGTTAAAACAGCGGGTAATTACGCCGCAAGTTTCCTTCCGGCTCAGGAAGCAAAAAAAGATGGCTATACTCAGGTTCTGTGGTTAGATGCAAAAGAACATAAATATGTTGAAGAAGTGGGTACAATGAATATCCATTTTTTAATTGGAGATACACTTGTTACCCCGGCACTTTCCGGTTCAATATTACCAGGCGTAACCCGAAGATCAGTAATCACGCTTGCAAAAGAATGGGACTACAACGTTGAAGAACGAAAAATCACTATTGATGAGGTTTTTGAAGCATCAGCGAATGGTTCCCTAAAAGAAGTATTTGGGTCAGGTACCGCAGCCGTAATTTCTCCGGTTGGTCTTATTCACCATCAAGGTAAAACCATTGATATTGGCGATGGAAATATCGGCAACTTTGCGAAACGTTTATACGATGAAATTACCGGTATTCAGTATGGTAAAATTGAAGACAAACACGGCTGGATTCACTCCGTTAGCGTTTAAGTGCAGATAGATTTTTTGAAAATATACACAGTTGGAGCCGGAGGTTTTTTCGGGGCAACGGCACGTTATTTACTTACCACAATTGTACAATCTAAATTCCCAACTTCAGCGTTTCCCTACGGTACGTTTTTGGTAAACGTGCTTGGCTGTTTCTTGATTGGGTTTTTATTGGCTTTATTCGGAATAAAAAGCTGGGGAAATGAAGAATTACGACTATTCGTTTTTGCAGGTGTACTCGGAGGCTTTACAACCTTCTCTACCTTTACAAACGATTCTTTTCTGCTATTTAAAGAAGGGGAATTCTTGCTAGGATTAGCTAATGCTGGTGGGCAGGTAATTCTCGGTCTTCTATTTGTTTGGATTGGATATAGCTTAGTAAAGCTATTTTTCTAATATCCTTTTTCTCTTACTACCGGATTTATCAATTCCATTCCTGAAAGGGATCTTTTATAGTTTTCGAGAATTTGTTTAGCCGCTTCTTTTGAGTCTGTAACTGCGGCCACATGTGGTGTAATCATAATTTTAGGCCGATTCCAGAATAAATGATTTTCAGGAAGCGGTTCTTCTTCAAACACATCCAGCCAAGCACCTGATAATACACCCGTATCAATTCCATAAATTAAATCTTCTTCTACAAGATGCTGCCCACGCCCAACATTGATAAGGTATGCAGGTTTCTTAAGTTTCTTAAATAGATCAAGGTTCAGAATTCCTTCCGTTTGTGCAGTTAATGGAAGTAAGCAAATCAAGATATTTGTTTGGCTTAGAAAATCATCAAGTTCATGTTCGCTGAATGATTTTAATCCCAGAATGTCTTTTTTTGACCGTGACCAACCATTTACTTCATATCCATTCTTAAGGAGAATTTTTGCAGTGGAAAGTCCCATTTCGCCCAAACCCACAATGCCGACCACAGAATCTTTTTTAGGAATCAGAGTGTGTTTATCCCAAAAAGCTTCCTTTTTTTGATCCGTATATTTCGAGGTGTGATGCCGATAAGCAAGAACAGCTTGAAATGCATATTCCGCCATTTCACTCTTTAAAGAAGGTGTAATAAGTCTGGCTAGGCTTATTTTGGAACTAAGATCTTCATCGTTTAACAAATGATTTACACCTGCACCTAAAGAAGAAACAGCTCTTAGATTAGGGTAATTGTTCAATACTTTTTTAGGGTGATTCCATGCCACAGCAAATGTAACACGTTCTTTATCTTGTACTTTAGGCCAAACTTCTACCTCTATATTTGGATCTAGTTCTACTAGCTTTTCTACAAGCAAGCTTACATCTCTATTTGGTGCAATTAAAAGTAAAGACATTTAATTATGACTGATTAATTTATTCTCAAAGAGAATTTCTATTTCAATTTATTCAATTTGAACACATCATTGCGAGCGTAATGTCCGACAGGATCGAAATCAAGTTTCGCTTTTGTAATTAAATCCATATCTAATTCAGCAGTTAAAACACCCTCGCCATCCCATACAGGTCCTGCAATAGCATTTCCCATCGGGTCAATAATTACGCTTCCGCCTCTGCACATTACATCTTCAAAATCTGATAAGTCCTCTCCGGGCAATTCAGGATAGTCTTTCTTCTCCACATACTGATTACATCCAAGCACAAAGCATCGACCTTCCAAAGCGATATGTTTTAATGAGTGTTGCCAATTCTCCCGTTGATCTGCAGTTGGAGCTAAATAAAGTTGTACACCTTGTTCATACAAATACGTTCTGGCTAAAGGCATATAGTTTTCCCAGCATATAAGGCCACCAATTTTCCCAAAAGTGGTTTTGTAAACTTCTAAATCCGTTCCATCGCCTTCACCCCAGATAATACGTTCTGCAGCCGTAGGCTTTAGTTTTCTGTGTTTACCGACTAAATTTCCTTCGGGATTGAAATAAAGGATGGTACAATACAGAGAGCCTGAATTTCCACGCTCTACAACCCCAATTACCAACCAAATTTTGTGCTTAGCTGCAATTCTTCCAAGCTTTTCGGTATGCGTTCCCTGAGCCGACACAGAGTTTTCCCAGAAGTGAAGCCAGGTTTCTCTTCCTTGTTCACTTCGCTCTCCAACCTTAGTACCAAATGTTAACCCGCGTGGATATCCCGGTAAAAAAGCTTCAGGGAAAAGGATAAGATCGGGCTTATCTTTAGTTGCTTTCTCAACCCAAAATTCAACTTTTTCAGTAGATGTATCAAGGTCAAAAAGAACAGGAGTAGCTTGTATGAGCGAAACTATTGGATTTTTCATAGTTGAAGATATGAAAATGAAAGCAGTATTAAATCAGTCTCACAAATTATTCAAAACCCAAGACTTGAATGTAGTTTGGAAATATTCGGAGTACTCTGCAGCCTCTGCTTCTTCTCTGGAAGCGCACATTTCTACTTTTTTTAGATCGTGATTGACTCCCGGAATTACCAATAAAGTAAAATTATCCGGCACTCTATTTTTAAAAGTTTCATTTAAACTGGTAAGCGACCAGCCGGGGTAAACCATCCGATCATTTGAAGCAAATACAAAAAGGGCGGGATCAGTAATTCTTCTAAGATCATTTGATGGATCAAACTCAGAGATTTCCTTCAAATGTCGCCATGCTTTTTTAAAGGGAAATATTGAAACCCAATTGATATCAGATTGCGCTTTTTTAGAGGCTAGTTCAAACGCTTTTTCTTTGCTTTCTCCTTCGCAAAGGTAGTCACTGTTATAAATATTGGTAAGATGAAGCTCAGCATTAGAAACCGGTCCAGCTATTGATGCAATTGCTTTTACATCATTTCTATATAAAGAACCAACTACTTGAGCGACCCAACCTCCTTGGCTATGGCCAAAAACTCCGATTCTGTTTGGGTCAACACTGTTCAGGGTTTTTAAGTAATCAATAGCGGCTTTGGCATCATCAGCTCGGTCGTAGATATTAGATCGTTGCCATCTTCCTTCAGAGTCACCAACACCACGTTTATCGAAATAGAGGATTCCATAACCTTCAGGGATAAAAAGCGCTTCCAGATTCTTTTCAACGAAATCTTTGTAAATGGTTCTGTGAGAAGAGTGCTCACCAGCGCCCACAAGAAAGATAATCATAGGTATGCTATCAGCTTTTTGGGGTAAAAGTAATTCTCCATGAAGCGTATATCTGCCACTTTCAAAAGTGATGTTTGTACGGAGTAAATCTTGCGCAAGGGAATGGATTGGAACAAATACCAATATTGTTAAAAAAGCCGAAAAAAATCTCATTAGTTATTTTTATTTCTACAACATATTAAAGAAGGATAAAGCATTAATTTCAATTTTAAAATTTGGAAATATACATTTTACTTATATTCTCAAGAAGTTCATTAATTTGTTGCATGTGTCGTCTGGAATGGACGCACCAAACATTAACCCTTAGCTGCATCAGCCCCTAGAGCTCTGTATTTTCTGCCCTAAAATCGGTAAAATTTCATCCTCAAACCATTCATTCCTCTTTAACCAGATATTATTTCGGGGAGAAGGATGAGGAAGTGGTAAATATTCCGGTAGATGATACTCTTTGTAGTTTTGCACGGTTTTAGTCAGAGTTCTCTTTGCACGATCTTCTAAATAATATTTTTGAGCATATTGCCCAATCAGAAGCGTTAGTTTGATATCAGCTATTGCTTCGAGCAATGGTTTGTGCCAAAGAGGAGCTCATTCAGGACGGGGAGGAAGGTCGCCCTGCTTTCCTTTTCCTGGATAACAAAATCCCATCGGAATAATGGCAATTTTGCTTTTATCGTAGAAATCTTCATCACTGATTCCCATCCATTCACGAAGGCATCCACTTTCTCTCCCTCCCAAGCAGGAGCTTGGGAGAGAGGGTAACTTTTCCAAAGTTTAAAATGGTAATAAACGAAAAATTTTGCACCAATAGCTTTGGAAAATTTGTAGTCATCACCCAACACAACCTACACATCTTGTTGTATGTGGCATGTACTCCAATCTTCCAAAAGGAATTTCATTTCTACATTTTGTGCATAATCCGAAATCCATGCTTGGGGAATTTTCCAATGCTTTTTGAAGCCGCTGTAGGATCTTCTTCTTTTGCCTTAATGAAGATTCATTAATCGTTTTATTATTGATCGCATCCATCCTTGAAATTCTGCCTATAGAAGCGTCTAACGGGATAGGCTTTATCAGTTCTTCGAGTTCTATAATGTCACTTTTTATAGACTCAATATTTGATCTGATGATTGAAATAAGTTGTTCTTTTTCTTGAGAAGTCATCCTTCAAGTTCTGTAACCTGATACTTTTTTCCAAGTATTCAAAATTCAAGCAATTCATCCATTTTTTTGCTTTATTTATAAGGTTAAAAATTTGGATACAAGTAACTATGGATTTTAGCAATTTTATACAAGAACTAAAGCGCCGAAATGTCATTAAAGTGGCTACGGCTTACGCTATTGCCGGCTGGTTAATTATTCAGATTGCTACGTCTGTATTTCCGGCTTTCGCCTTTCCGGAGTGGACCACGCAATTTGTAATTATACTGACTATAATCGGTCTTCCCATTTCTTTGATTATAGCCTGGGCGTTTGAGTTAACGCCGGAAGGATTGAAAACAACTCAAGAAGTAGATGAGGATGATTCCATTACCCACAATACGGGAAAGAAATTAAATGGATTGATTATTGGTGGTTTATGCCTTTTAGTGGTGTTTCTAATTACAGAACGAGTGTTCTTTGCTTCTTCAAATTTAATCGATTCACCTTCGGTTATTACAAACGTCTCAGATAAATCGATTGCTGTATTACCTTTCGATGACTTTAATGCGGGTGGTGATCAGGAGTATTTTGCCGATGGTTTAACTGAAGAGATTTTGAATTCTTTAGCTAAGACTCCCGATTTATTGGTGGCTTCCAGAACTTCTTCCTTTCAGTATAAAGATCAGAATGTAGACATCATAAAAATTGCTGACTCATTAGGAGTAGCACACATTTTAGAGGGCTCTATAAGAGAGTCGTCCGATAAATACCGTATTACTGCACAGCTTATCCGTGCCTCAGATGGTTTCCATCTTTGGAGTGAAACCTACGATCGCCCTAAAACAGATATCATAGATATTCAGGAAGAAATAGCCTTCGAAATTGCAACGGCATTAGAAACTGCGATGAATCCAGAGGAACTACGGAACATGTTAGAAGCAGGTACATCCTCCATTGAAGCATATAAACTTTATCTAGAGGGGTTGTATATGATTAGCGACGCCGAGACAGGTAATAACAAACAAGCTTACGAGCTTTTTGAAAAAGCAAAAACCAAAGATCCAGAGTTTGCTTCGGCTCATTTTCTAGCAGCAAAGTCTATTATTTCTGACATGACCCTGGTGAACATTGGAGACAAAATTCTGGATGTACCGTATGAACAAAAATTACGAATGGTGGATGAGCGCCTGAGTATGGCTATTAGGCATGCCTCAGAAATCGATCGTCTCGAATATCTTTCTACCCAAGCCTTCACGAATATGGAGCTTCGTAAGTCTGTTGACTATATGATGCAATATCTTACTCTTAGACCTTCCTCATTTAATAAGTATTATAATCTTATTCTAACGCTGAGTGCTCTTGGAGATTATGAACAAGCAAAAAAGTATTATGATCAGGCTCAGGAATATTCCCTTGATAATGAGAGTAATGTGAGTTTAAGCAGTGTTATGATTTTCTGGTCTCGAAACTGGGAAAACGCTGATCCCTGGATGCAGGAAAAATTAGATAAATTTCCATACAGCGAAATGCTAGCGTATCAATCTCACCGCATTATGCTTTGGAGAGGGGAATATGAACGAGCCCGTGAAGTTAAAAAGAGATTAAGGGGGCTTCAGATTCCTGTAGAAAACTTTGCTATTGCAGATATAAGAGAAGCCTGTACAGATGGGAATACGGATCTTGCCAATCAGATATATGAAGAATCAGTTCAAAACACTGGCGATCTAGGCTTCATATGGATTGCATTGAAAATATTAAATAGAAATGAAGAAGCTCATAAACTGATCCAGATTCTGGACGAGAATAAGCAGTTCATCAATGTATTCGGTTTCGCCTATTATCCTCATTTCGATTACACACAATATCCTAATATGAATGAGATTCTTGAACGTGAGAATCATACTCGAGGACCAGTCTTAGAAATTCCTTATAAATGTGGTAGATAAAGAATTAAATATGAACCAGTCAAAATTTAATATCTAATTCAACTCTACATTAATGACTTTCCAATTTGATTTTTTAATCTGCCAAGCGTTATGAACATCAAAAATTTTATTGCTGAACTAAAACGCCGAAACGTCATTAAAGTAGCCACGGCTTACGCTATTGCTGGTTGGTTGATTATTCAGATTGCTACTTCCGTATTTCCGGCTTTCGCCTTTCCGGAGTGGACCACGCAATTTGTAATTATTGTTATAGCAATAGGATTGCCATTGTCGCTGATATTTGCTTGGGCGTTTGAGCTAACGCCAGAGGGTATCAAGAAGTCTAAAGAAGTTGATATCACCCAATCTGTTACCGACCGTACCGGCAAAAAGTTGAATGGAATAATTATTTCCGTACTTTCTATTGCATTATTCTTTGTTGTTATAGAAAGAATTTTCTTCGCAAAGGCTTCTATTCTTGAAGATGCAGAAGTTACCGCTCAAATTGAAACAGCTTCCATTGCAGTCCTTCCTTTTGTAAATATGAGTGGTGATATGGAGAATGAATATTTTTCAGACGGACTTTCAGAAGAACTACTCAATGGATTGGCCAAACTCGAAGATCTTCAGGTAGCTGGGCGAACATCCTCTTTTCAATTTAAAGGCACGAATCCTGATTTGAGAGATGTAGGTTCTAAACTAGGTGTAAAACATATTTTGGAAGGAAGTGTGCGTAAATCCGGAAATAGAATTCGAATAACCGCTCAGCTTATTCAGGCAGATAATGGCTTTCACTTATGGTCTGAAACCTATGACCGAGAATTGACTGCCAATGATATTTTTGACATACAGGAAGAAATCACAAGAAAGGTAATTACAGAACTAAAGGTTAAGTTATTACCTCAAGAGAATATTGCCCTATCTGAACAGCCTACAGAAGATATAGAAGCGTATAACGCCTTTCTTGAAGCTACTCAGATTGAAACTAGCCGAAGACCCGAAGATATTGCTTCTGCCATTGCAAAGTATAAAGAAGCTGTTCGCATTGATCCTACCTTTTCTTTGGCTTATGCCCGCTTAGCCTATTCATATGTACTCTTACATGACTACGGAAATGCTTCCTTTGAGGAAACAAAAGAGTTAATACGTGAGAATATTGATCAAGCTCTGCTGATTAATAGTAATGAAGGGAAAGCATACCAAGCTCTCTCCGCATATTTTACAGATTTCGAAAGTGATTTTAGTAAATCATTGGATGCAGCTAAAAAAGCCGTAGAATTACTACCTAACGATGCGATGGCACATAACGCGTTAACTAATGCATATTTTTGGAGTGATCAAGAAGACAAGCGAAATGAATCCGCTAAAAAAGCTTACCAACTTGATCCATTGAATAATGTAATTGCCGGAAATTATTCAGGTTATTTGGTAAGAAAAGAGGAGTTTGAAGCTGCGTTGGAGTTATTGGATGAGATTATGGAAAGATCACCTGAGTATAAAAATGCATTTGCCCGAAAATCAGCGATTCTGGCAGATCCACCTTACGGGCAAATTGGTGAGAGTTTCAAGCTCATTTATCAGGCGTATAAACTAGACCCTGAAAATAGGGAATTACTATTTACAGTGGGTGACAGAGCTAAAGAGTTAGATTTTTTCACTCTATCAGAGTACATGACTAAAGAACTTGAAAGACTGTATCCTGAAAACACTACTACGCTAGATAGAAGGTTTTCTCTTAATTTGATGTCGGGCGAATTTGAAAAAGCAGAAGCAATTGCACTTCAATTGAAAGAAAATTATGGAGGAGAACGAACTATTTTCTATTTCAGAGCCCTAAACTATACACAGGGTAAATATAAAGAGGCATTAGCTCCAATAGAAGAATTTGAACCGGAATTGATGCAAAACCCTCCCGTTCTAAATCCTTCAAATGAAGGTTGGGCTGGTACCACTGTAGTACTGTTCCGTGAATTAGGTAGAAATGAAGAAGCGGATCTACTAGCAGAAAAGTATTGCGAATATCTTGAAAATAAAGAAGTAGGAGAGGGATTAAGGCTAGATGAAAAGTTCAATAAATTTAGCTGCCTTTTAGTTTCTAATAATACTGACGAGACAATTGAATTAATTGAAGATCTCTACTTTAATGAAAACTGGAAGCGACGTTGGCCAGAAGGTCTTGTTTTTAACACAATTCCAACTGATCTGAAAAAATCAGAAGAGTTTAAGAACATTGTCAAAAAAGTGTACGCCGATTTACATGCACAAAGAGCCAACGTAATTGAATATCTCAAAGCCGAAGGAGAATGGAAAGAAGAATGGGAAGTGAGGAATTAAGAATGAAAAATGTAGAATTAAGAATTATTCAAGGCATGCTTTTGCGAGGAGAATTGAATCTTATTGCACATTCGGTATTTAATCGACGAAGCAATCTCATGAATATGGCCAAATACAAGGAGATTGCCACGTCGATTTTATTTTGGATTATTACTATAACCGAGGCTCCTCGCAAAGGGTTTGAATTTTTAATCCGCAAAGCGTTATGAATATTTCAAATTTCATAGAAGAACTAAAACGCCGAAATGTCATTAAAGTGGCTACGGCTTACGCTATTGCTGGTTGGTTGATTATTCAGGTGATCGACATAATCTCACCACAGTTTGGGTTTCCGGATTGGATTCCCCCGTTTTTTACAGTGCTGGTACTTTCCGGATTCCCAATTGCATTGATTATTGCCTGGGCGTTTGAATTAACGCCGGAAGGATTGAAAACCACTCAAGAAGTAGATGAGGATGATTCTATTTCTCATAGTACAGGAAAAAAATTAAATGGATTGATTATTGGTGGATTAAGTTTAGTGGTAGTCTTTCTGTTATTTGAACGATTTATTATTGCACCTGACTCTTTTGCGGAAGATTTCGCAGAATCAAATATCATAGAAAATGTAATTTCAAACGCTTCTATTGCCGTTTTACCCTTTGTTGATCTTTCCCCAAATGGGGATCAAGAATATTTTTCGGATGGAATTTCTGAGGAGATTCTAAATGTACTGGTAAAAGTGGATGACATTGAAGTGGCTTCTCGAACTTCCTCTTTTCAATTCAAAGGAAGAGAATTGGGTATTCCTGCAATCGCAACAGAGCTAAAAGTAAAACACATTCTAGAAGGGAGTGTCCGTAAATCTGGTGATAAAATTCGAATAACTGCACAGCTGATAGAAGCCCAAACCGATAAACATCTTTGGAGCGAAACCTACGACCGACCGCTAACCACAAACAACATCTTTGATATACAGGATGAAATATCTAAAGCAATAGTAGGTGAGATGGGGATACACATCGGCGGTTCAAAAATTACAGCACCTACCGTAGTTAAGACTACTGATAATCTGAGCGCTTATGAACTGTACCTGAAAGCCCGCCCCTCTTATCTGGATCGCTCTCGTTTAGATGAAGCAGAAAAATTACTTGTAAGGGCTATCGAACTGGATCCTGAGTATGCTGATGCCTGGGAGATGAGAGCTGCACTTCAGTTATTAATGGGTTCTTATGGATACTCAGAGTTAGATATGCAAACATTGGAACAATTTGGTCTTGAGTACGCAAATAAAACCCTTGAATTGAATCCCAACAGCTCTTTGGCTACGGCTACTATTGGTAATATTTATTTTAATATGTTAGCTCGGGTGGATAGTGAGTTTTCTATAGAAGATGTATTCGAACAATATGATAAAGCACTCAAATTAGAGCCCAGAAATGAAACAGCAATACTTTGGAATGCAATTGCCGACTTACAAGTTGGTAATACGGTACAAGCTGAAAAAGACTTTGGACTTTGTTTACAAATAGAGCCTAGATACGCCCCTTGTTTCGAAAATTATATGGTGACTACTTCTATAACCGGAAAAGATAAAGAAGCATTTGAGCTACATTTAGACGGGTTAAATAAAGGGCTTATCAAAATAAAATATTCCAATTTTGGATTGCTTGCAAGAGTTAATGAGGAATTAGCTTTTAAATCGGGGACAAATTCAGAAACTTTGTTATTAGGATGGAACAGACATGATGAATTGTGGAAGGCTTTTCAAAATCTAGATGCCGATCATACCGAACTGGGTAGAGATATTCTTAATTTTGTAAAAGGGAAAAGTGGAATTGACTATGATGCTATAAGTATGCTGGTATACCCATTGGGCGTGTATGATATACCACTTTTCTCATTTATGATTTGGGATCCTTCTTATAGAAAATATAGACAAACAAATGAATTCAAAGCTTATATAAAGTTTTCCGGGATATTTGAATATTGGAAAAAGAATGGATTCCCGAATATGTGCAAACCAATTGGTGCTAACGCTTTTGAGTGCAGCTAAATGAAACTAAATAAATTCATACAAGAACTAAAACGCCGAAACGTCATTAAAGTGGCTACAGCTTACGCTATTTCGTTATGGGAGGTAACCAAGAATGTACACGCTTAAAAAAATACGAAGGGTTTACTTTACGAAAGTAGCCGTTATTTTTACCATTGCCACGTTTCTTATAAATCAAGCCGTTGAAGCGTTGGTTATTGCGGAATTGATCCCTGTTTGGTCATTGAGGGTTTCCCTTGTTTTAACAGCATTATCATTTCCTTTAGTTATGTATATCGCATATATCATTATTTATAAAAGCAGAAATGAAAACGAAACCTACGAAGAGCGAGTGCTGAATACATGGCTACTCATTTTTGCAGTACTTGTACTTGGTTATGCTATTTTTGATCGATTTTACTTACACTAACTTAAATTAAGAGGTTTAATATTATGGGAATATTTTGGGATTTAATGCAACAAGAAGAACTGGAGAAACAGCAAAAACATGCTGATACCCTGGAAGACAGAGTGAAAATTCTGGAAGAAGAATTACAAAAAACCAGAGAACTACTCTATAAAACGCTGCAGGTTTTAGAAAAACATGTAGGTAAAGATATTGATGGCGATGGAGTCTTAGGATAGATAATGCTCCGCTTCTTCCGCAAAATGCAGTTTGAACCACGGATTAAT
>TARA_R110002110_G_scaffold314925_1_pt1 | contig 26895 bp, 24 predicted proteins | sample TARA_R110002110 | Tara Oceans TARA_R110002110 (sample SAMEA4397330) | marine metagenome | biome: Polar Biome; feature: [SRF] surface water layer (ENVO:00010504); material: water (ENVO:00002006), including particulate matter (ENVO:01000060) such as... | depth 5 m
GCTCTTTACTTGGTACGATCATTATGTAGTTGGAAATACCCAATACTGTACATCATGTGCAATCCCGGTCAAAAGCGGATTAAGAAATAGAATGTTACCCGTAAAACAAGTTAAAGAAGCAGAGCTTCTTATAGGCATTCCGTAGCAGAGCTACGGAACGAGAGTATAGTTACAATTTTGGTTCTAATGCACCCGAACAAATTTCTACTCAACTCTTCCATGAAGCGCATTATAATCTTTCACAATCTGCTTAAGAAATTCGATATCTCCCATTCCTGATTTTAGAATTCCTGTTTTTTCCTGAATCAGCACTCTTGTCCGTGCAACCATAGTCAGCCAGGCAGATTTATCATACCCGGTTTTACTCTTTAAAACTTCATTAATAACAGAAATTTCTTTATCGGTAAGCTCCACCACTTGTGGAAAAACGGCATCATAGTCCTGATCCAGATCTTCGAACATCGTGTCATCAATTTTTGTCCGTCTTCCCACTTTTATCACACAGGTCTTGGCTGCGATATCTCCCAATCTTTGACTTTTGCCATTCAGCAACAACGTAAAGAAAGCTACTACTCCGGAAGTCAAAGTAATTTCAAACAATCTAATCAACCATCTAATCAAATAGTTGCTTACGCCGGGCCGAGTACCGTCTAGCTTAACAACACGAATTCCAATCAACCATTTACCAATAGTATAGCCATCCCATAAAATCTCCATTGCTAAGTGATATAACATTACGGGGAGCAAAATAATTACATACATGACCCATAAATAATCTTCAGAAATATTTGAGCCGGTGGAAATGTCAGTAAGGGAACCTATCATCCCGAGTACCGCCCAGTATATTCCTAATACTATAAAATCGACCAAATATGCCAGAATACGTTCAAATATTCCCGCAGGCTTATAATTAATATTTACATGTTGGGCAGTTTCTATCCCTATTTGAGGCATCTAATGTTTTCTATTTGTTGCTAAATGGAGTACTATTCAGCTTAAAGTAAGCTCAACAATTTCAAAAGAAAAGTAGAATTAAAAAATAGCTATGAGGGAAGTCGCATTCCTAAAGAAGAACGCCGATAAATGGCAAGAGTTTGAAGCTCTTTTAAACAAAAGAAGTGGCAATTCAGCCGATACTATTGCGGATCTTTATATTGAAGTTTCCAATGATCTGGCTTTTGCTCAAAGTAACTATCCTGAGAGCAAGACTACCGCTTATTTGAATGATCTCGCCATAAAAGCACACGATACGCTCTACAGAAATAAACGTGTGGCTTGGGGAAGAATCATACACTTCTGGAAGCAAGAAATACCGCTGATCTTTGCCGACCATCAGAAAGAACTGCTGTACGCATTTTTAGTTTTTACACTGGCGATAGGTATTGGGGTTCTTTCATCAGAAATTGAGCCGGATTTTATTCGAAGTATTCTTGGTGATGGTTATGTAAATAGGACTATCGAAAACATAAAAGATGGAGATCCACTCGCTGTATATAAAAATGAGCGCGCTTTAAATATGTTTTTGGGAATAACTGTAAATAACATCAGGGTTTCTTTCATTGCCTTTGTTTTTGGGTTGATTACCTCCATTGGTACTGGAATGGTTTTATTCAGCAATGGAATTATGGTTGGCACATTTTTTCACATGTTTTATAAATATGGAATAGTAACAGAAGCCTTCTTAGTGGTTTTTATCCATGGAGCGCTGGAATTATCTGTAATTGTGATTGCAGGTGCCGCCGGATTTGTACTTGGCAATAGCTTCCTTTTTCCGAAAACCTATAGCAGATATCAAGCCTTTACCAGAGCTGTAAGAAAAGGAACCAAAATGGTTATAGGGTTGGTACCAATATTTATACTTGCCGGATTTTTGGAATCTTTTGTAACACGCTATACCGAAATGCCAATCTGGTTGAGTTTATTTATAATTCTCGGATCGTTCTCTTTTATTTTATTTTATTTTGTTATCTACCCACAAAAACTAAAAAAGAAACTACTACCCGCATGAGCACATTTGAACTACGAAAAACCCGCGACTTCGGTCAAATTATCTCGGATACATTTACTTATATCAGAGTTCACTTTCGGACACTTGGGAAAGCACTATTTCTGTTTGTATTTCCAATAATTATAATCTCGGGAGTTCTTGTTAGTTCTTCTTTTTTGTCTGTATTTGACGTTGCAGATTTAAACTCAACGCAACCCTTCGACCCAAGTACAAATGAGAATATGGCTTCCTTTTTTATTCAGTTCTTTATTGGGATGACGTTATTTATGATCAACTTTTTATTGATCTATGTAATCGTTTTTAAACATATGCAGTTAGTTGATGAAGGAATCGCAGATATCGAAATAGGAATGCTGTTAGAAGATTTTGCACGAAATTTCTTTGGGATTCTGGGAATCATCATCATAACGGGTATAGCAGCTTTTATTGGTGCGTTATTTTTAATCATTCCCGGAATTTATGTTGCTTATAAACTTTCATTAGCACCTGTCATCTTTATTGTTGAAGAAGAACCTCTGGGTGATGCACTTTCTAAATCATGGAATACAACTCAGGATTTTTGGTGGTTTACGTTTGGAGTGAGCTTTGTAATGGGGATAATCACGAACTTCGCTTCTTACATTTTCATTATTCCTATGTACATACTGATTGGTCTTGTTTCTTTTTCTACCGGAGGAGAAGATGCGTCAGAAATTGGATCAATTATCAGTGTTCTTTATGGCTTATCCATTGTTGTTCCTGCTCTTTTGTATTGTATCCCAATCACTTCACAAGCCTTGGTTTACTTCAATATCAGAGAGCGTAAAACCGGACAATCGATGATGGATAAAATTGAATCACTAGGAGATCAAAACAGAACAACGTGATCTTAACAAAAACTCTGTCTCCCTTTTTCCTGCGAATTACCAAAATCTCAGTTTTGGCGTTCGTTTTACTAAGTGCTACTCAAATTAGTTTGGCTCGGCAAACTTCAAATTCCCTGACATCAAATTCTGCTACTCCGGAAGTTCGCATTCCTTCTGATGAACGTTTGCAAGAAATTAGCGAAATGAAAAAATATCTGTACAACGAACTCCCTCAAGAGCTTTCATTCTGGGATAAGTTGATGATCAAATTTCAGGAATGGGCTAAAAAATTATTTCAAAACAGTTGGGTTGAATATTTTCTAAAAGGTTCTGCTATATTGATTTTTGTTGTCATTCTAATCGCCTTAATCAATCAAATTCTTAAAGGAGAGATCAGAAGTGCTATTACGGGGAAAAAAGACCGAACGATCTTAAACCTGAATATAGATGAAGGAGATCTTAACAGTGCTAAAATTGATTATTTGATAGCAAAAGCAATTGAACAAAAAAACTACTCGCTGGCTGTTCGATATCTTTATCAAAAATCATTGTTACTGCTAAAAGAGAATGAGCTTATCAACTTCAAACAGGACAAAACCAATTACGAGTACTTGACTGAACTCAACAATCATCCGAGTGCGCCTTACTTTGATCGCCTCACTTACTTTCATGAATATATTGATTACGGTCATTTTGATATAGATAAAAGTCGTTTTAAAAAAATAGAAAATGTATTTAAAGAATTTCAAAAATCATTAAATGCGTAAAGACAGAATATATATCGGCTTTCTTGTGTTTGCGATCTTGCTGTATGTACTTGTAGAAATCATGAAACCAAAACCCATAGACTGGTCAAATGATTTTACCCGAACAGCTTCTATTCCTTATGGAACTGAAATTCTTTTTGATGAAATAAATACCTTGTTTCCGGATTCAGAAATTCAAATCAACACACGAACTCTCTATGAGTTTTATGATAATGAGGAGTTTTCCCCAAGAAATTGGATCTTTATAAACGATGCCTTCCAACTAGACCCGCTTGAAACCGAAGAACTGCTATACAGTGTAGAAAATGGTGCCAACGCATTTATTTCAGGAGTAATCACAGGAAAACTTGCTGACACCTTAAATCTCGCTTATAATTTTTATTTCGCCCTTTTAGATTCCGTTTCTGAAGCCGGCAATCAAACTGTTTCGTTTAAAAATCCGGCAATAAATAAAGAAAATGGTTGGACTCACAGCATAAGAACCAACTTTTACTACTTTACCAGTTATGACACTTCTAAAACTGAAGTGCTTGGAAATTGGAATCAGAATCAGGTTAATTTCATAAAAATTTCTTGGGGCAAAGGGAATTTTTATCTGAATTCCACTCCCCACCTTTTTACAAACTATTATCTTCGAAAACCTGAACAAGCCAAGTACGCTTTCACGGCACTTTCATATCTGCCCATTCAAAATACTGTTTGGGATGGTTATTATAAGTCAGGTCGTAACGTTGCCGGAACTCCACTGAGTATTGTTCTATCGACTGATGGCTTAAAACAGGCATGGTATTTAGCACTTATAACTTTGCTTTTATTTATGATCTTTAAAGCCAGGCGAGAACAACGAATTATCCCGATCATTCAACCTCCAAAAAACTCAAGCATTCAATTTGCTGAAACCATAGGAGAGCTTTATCTGGAACAGGGATCTCACAGCGAAATTCTTGAAAAGAAATTGAAATTCTTTTACGAATACATAATCAATCACCTGAGATTGAACCCTTCAACTATTGATATGAAGTTTAAAACAGCTCTCTCTCAACGGTCAGGCATTGAAAAACAGGAAATTTTAAAACTTTTTGATTTGATCGAACTTTCAGGATCTTCGCAAAAAGTCTCACAAACTCAACTAACATTGATCACAAAAAAGATCGACGAATTCTATAAAAAATCACAACGATGAGTGAACAAGAAAACAACAATCAGGAATCAATGAATACCGATTCTACGGAAGAAAATATGGGCATTAACTTCCAATCGCGGGTGGATCTCTCCGGGGTTAAATCTCTGGTCGAATCTGTGAGAGCTGAAATCGGTAAAGTAATCGTAGGTCAACATGAAATGGTTGATCAATTAATTGCCGCTTTACTTGCTGATGGCCATGTGCTGATTGAAGGAGTTCCCGGCGTGGCAAAAACTCTCACGGCCAAACTTCTTGCTCAAATCATAGATGCAGACTTTTCCAGAATCCAGTTTACTCCTGACCTGATGCCCGCCGATGTAATTGGAACTTCTATCTTTAATCCAAAAACATCAGAATTCAATTTCAAGAAAGGTCCGGTCTTTTCAAATCTCGTTCTTATTGATGAGATAAACCGTTCGCCTGCTAAAACTCAAGCTGCTCTTTTTGAAGTGATGGAAGAACGGCAAATTTCTGTAGATGGAATAACTCATCAAATGGATGCTCCTTTTATGGTAATTGCAACACAGAATCCTATCGAGCATGAAGGAACGTATCGCTTACCTGAAGCTCAACTGGATCGTTTTTTATTCAAGATCAACGTTCCTTATCCATCGCTGGAAGAAGAGATCAATATTCTGGAAGGAAGTTTTAAACGAGGTAACAAAATCGACTTTTCTGTTTTGAAGAAAGTCACCAATGCAACAGAAATCGAAGCTCAACGCGCTATTGTAAGCAAAGTTCATGTAGAGCCCGAATTAATGAAATACATCGCTGAAATTATTCAAAGAACAAGAAATTCCAGCTCAATCTCTATTGGAGCTTCGCCGCGAGCTTCTGTATTCGTGATGAGAGCTGCTCAAGCCTGGGCGGCAATTCGTGGTCGTGACTTCATCACTCCGGAAGACGTAAAACATATTATTAAGCCTGTTCTTCGCCACAGAATTACTTTAACTCCTGAAAAAGAAATGGAAGGCATCAGTAGCGATCAGGTAATTTCAATGACATTGGAAAAAGTTGAGGTACCAAGATAAAACGCTTTTTCTCTGAAATATTTCTGGATAACCTCCTCTTTCAAGCGCTGTTCGTAAACATCGTATTGTTTGTATTCAGCTACTTTTTCCCGATAGTGATGCCCTTTGCTGAACTTGGGTTGGTTGCCTTAGTTATTCTGGCTTTGGTGGACGGCATTCTGCTTTTCGCAACTCAAAATCCCATCCGAATTGAACGAGTAGTTCCGAAACGTTTATCAAATGGAGACGATAATACGATTCAGATAAAAATCATTAATGAGTATCGCTTCAAAGGGTTATTTAGAATTATTGATGAAATTCCGCATCAATTTCAGATTCGGGATTTTAAGATCGATCTGGAACTTACCTCCGGCGAAAGCAAAAATATTTCTTATGACCTGAGGCCTACAGAACGAGGCGAATTCCACTTTGGAAACATCAATGTATTCAGCAAAACAGGAATTGGCTTGTTGAACAGAAAATTGAGTTTCAATCAAGAAACTACCGTTCCTGTTTATCCTTCTTTTGTGCAAATGAAAAAATTTGAGATGTACGCCATTTCAAATCGACTTACAGATATCGGAATCAAAAAAATCCGTAGAATTGGCCATACCATGGAATTCGATCGCATTAAAGAATATGTACTTGGTGACGATGTACGATCCATAAACTGGAAAGCTACAGCCAGATCCAACGAACTGATGGTGAACCAATTTCAGGACGAACGTTCCCAACAGGTAGTTAACGTTGTCGATATGGGGCGAGTAATGAAAATGCCGTTTGATGGTTTGCATTTATTGGATTATGCGATTAACACCAGTTTAGTTATTTCAAATATTGCCCTGCTAAAAGAAGATAAAGCCGGATTACTCACTTTCACAAATAAAGAAACCACCTTCGTAAAACCGGAAAAACGTCGGGTTCATATCCAACGAATACAGGAAGCTTTGTATAATCTGGATACCAACTTTCTGGAATCGAACTTTCAAAGAATGTTAGTGGGACTGAAAACGCATCTGAATCAACGAAGCTTAATTCTGTTATACACCAATTTTGAAACCTACTCAGCGATGGAAAGGCAACTTCCATATCTACAAAGACTGGCAAAAGATCATTTATTGGTTACTATCTTTTTTGAAAATACAGAATTGACTTCTTTACTTGAAAAAGAATCAGAAAGCGTAAGTGATATCTACACCAAAACCATCGCTGAAAAATTCAGCTACGAAAAACGTCAGATTGTAAAAGCACTCAATCAAAGAGGGATTCATACAATCCTTACTCCTCCAAAGGATTTATCCGTTAATGCCATCAATAAATACCTTGAGTTGAAAGCAAGGGGATTGATTTAGTTCTAAAACTAGTGAAATTTTGGGTAATAAAATTATTTGGATATAATTTTTTTTTACTTTTATTGATTTGGCATAATTAATTCTATCTCTAAGCTTCAATAAAATTTATATATTATGTCAATACTTATTTTAAAAATTTCTTAGCCGTATTATTCTTAAGTATAATTTCCTACTCAGCTCCAACCAACACATCTGCAAACTCTGAAATGCTTGCTATGGATGGTTGTAGTGTTAGTGGTTGGATAATTATTATCAATGGTAATTGTCAAAGTAATATTGTTTGTGATGGTGACTCATATTGGTTTGACTGTTGCTCTGACTTTGGACAAGATGTTGGATGGTGTAGAGGTGGTGCACTTGAGTAAAATTGTTACCTAAATCTTTAAAGAGCCAGCTTATTGCCGGCTCAATTTTACTAAGTATTATGAAAAAAAAATCACTTACAAGACTTATTCTAATTTTACCATTTTTAATTTCAAGTCAACTCAAATCACAAAATATTAATTTTAAAAATTTTCAAGCTTTAAACGAAGATTTTTTTTTTCTGGAGCAAGAATCAAAAACTGTGCTAGGAAGTTATTATCATTTAGGAAGAGACTCTGTCATAAAGGATATACTTAAAGCAGGCAGGGGGCCTTTTGAAATTGAGAATATTGGAGCTTTTTCTTACGATAATACATCAGAACGATTATTTGTTGGAGATATTAGTAATGGAAAGATAATATCATACAATCTAAGTGGTGTTCCAATTCTGGAAAATACGCTAAAAATTCCTTATTTAATTAATCTTGATGCTTATGATGGAAAATTAGTAGCTTCACAAGGTATATTACTACGAGACTCTAAAAACCTTGCCAATTATCCATTAGCTTTCATTTTAGACCAAAATAGTATTGAGATCACAGACACCTTATTTTTTGACCTTAGAAAACTACAATTAGATACGATCGAAAATTCTCCCAAAGTCAAAATTTTTGAAATTCGACCACAAGTTATTGCCTTAGAAAATGACTTATTCTTGGCAACTTTTCAAAGTGTCTCAACTATTTTTTTGATAGATAGCGAATCAGATGTGCTTGCTTCCGCTACATTAAAAATACCAGGGTTTCAGGGTATGAAAATTATTGAACATCCCAGATATGGTTATGGTCAAATAATGTACTCTGTTTTGAATGATTTTGTAAGAATTAAAGATAGTATATATTTGTCATTCGGACATAAATCGAAAGGCATACCACCCGGTGTTGTAAGTGTAGAAGTTATAAATGGCAACGCCCTTAAAACAAATACTTTTTTGGTTGACGAGACGGATATTTTAACTAATCAATTCATAATTACTACAGACGGCATTAAGATTTATGGAACTAACGGTACTAAAATCTTTCCTCTAACATTCAAGTGACTTTGCCCTCTTCCTCTCGTTCCGACCGTCCCGTTCGGGAGGCCTTGTTTGAAGCTCCGCCTCAATGGAAGCAGCGCTTCCAAATTAGCCTCACGTAGCCTGCCTCTGTCGGAAGACAGGCGGAGCTACGTGAGGAGGAAAAAGCAAGGGAATTGATTTAGAAAATCATAAATCCAAATTCTTGCATCAAAAATGCTATTTGAATATAATGACTTAACTTTATTCGAATAATGATGATATTTACAAACACTCTCAAAACTACGGTAAGGCGTTTAGCAAAAAATAAACTTTACGTATTGGTAAATGTGTTAAGTTTGGCTCTTGGTTTAGCATCTTTATTTTTCTCTTTTAAATACATCCAAAACGAACTTAGCTACGATCGTTATCATGATGATTCAGCGTCTATTTATAGATTAGAGTATGAAAGTAAAACTAAAAATGGTGCATCGTTTAGATTTGCTAACCTCCATGGAAATGTATTACCAGAAAACATACATTCAATTCCCGGAATCCTTCTTAATACACGGTTTGCTCCTCATGCCAAGTTAAATATTACCGTATCAGATCAAGAGTTTGGTGAAAGTAATATGCTTGCCGCTGATAATTCTTTTTTCAAGCTATTCACTTTTGAGTTTATAAATGGGAATCGCAATAACTCTCTTTCAGATCCTTCTTCAGTTGTTGTAAGTGAATCTACGGCATTGAAATATTTTAATACAACCGATGTAATGGGTGAAACAATTTCAATAAAGTTTCAAGGTAAAGAAGTGTTACTCACTATTTCAGGTGTTATAAAAAATGTGCCTGCTAATTCTCATTTTAGCTTCGATTTAGTAACCTCTACTCATACTTTTGAGAAATTATATGGTTTTAGTATTAATGAAGTACAAACTGCATATAATTATATTAAAATATCTCCATCAGCCAGTTCAATTAGCATTGAAGAGCAAATAAATAAAATAGCCATTCAGGATTTGGGAGTTGAAATAGGTTATTTCTTACAAGCTCTTACTGATATTCATTTATACTCTTCCTCACGTGGTGAACTTTCTACAAATAGTGATATTAAGTATTTGTACTTTTTAAGCTTGATTACTTTGCTAATTTTAGGCATTTCTTGTGTTAACTTTACAACATTAGCCATTGCATTTTCTATCAATAGGTCTAATGAAATTGGGATTCGTAAAACTTATGGGGCGTTAAGAAAGAATCTTGTTAATAATTTTTTATTTGAAGGGATATTACTCTCTTTGGGTGCATTAATAGTTGCCTATTTCTTCATCTGGACTTTTCTGCCTTATTTAAACTCTTTATCTGGTAAAACCTTTGCTTTTAAAGAGTTTTATACTCCTCCTAGTTTTTTCCTTATCCTTACTTTATCAATTTTTATTGGTTTGTTAGCATCGTTATATCCTGCTTTAATTTCTACTAAAGAAAAAGCCTCATCGCTATTAGTAAAGTCAACTTCAGTAAGCTTTAAAAGAAATAGTTTTTGGAAACTGATAATTGTCTTTCAGTTTTCTATCACCCTCTTTCTGATATCGGGGAGTTATATTATTCATAAACAAATTACTTTTGTTGAAAGTAAAGATTTGGGTTTCGAAAAAGAACAGATTATTTTAATTCCGAACTACTTTGGAAGTGATTCTCAGCTATTTCTTCAGAAGTTAAACACTCATCCAAATATAGCTAGTACAACTATATCATCTTATACTCCGGGAATCAGTAAATCTAGTGGCACTGCAATCGTTAAAGATGAAAATAATCCCCAAGAATTTACTTTTGATTGGATTTCTACTGATGATAAATACTTAGAAACATTTGGAATTGATTTAATTGAAGGAAGGAATTTTACCAACAACAGAAGTTCTGATTCAACTGAAGCATTCGTTATTAATCAAAAAGCAGTGGAGGCTTTAAATTGGAAAGATCCTTTAGGTAAAAGCTTAACAGCATTTGGAAAACAAGGTTTTGTTATCGGTGTAGTTAAAGATTTTAACTTTCTTTCTCTACATAATGAAATATCTCCACTCATTATGACCGTTAATGACCAATTATATTTCTCGATAGCTGTAAAGTTACATTCTAATAACGCTATCCCGGAAACAATCTCTTTTATCGAAAAAACTTGGAAAAAAATTATTCCGGGAGCACTTTTTTCTTATAATTTTTTGGATCAGGAATTTAACAGAGTTTACGAAGGCGAAAGAAAAATGGAATCATTATTTTTTGTTTTTTCATCTCTAGCAATATTTATTGCTATGCTGGGTCTTTTTAGTTTTGCTTCTTTTTCAGCTGCTCAAAACCGAAAAGAAATTGGCATTAGAAAAGTACTTGGAGCCTCTTTACTTGATGTTCTTAATCTGTTTTACAGTAATTATTTAAAATTTTTAGCACTTGCTGCTTTATTTGCCTTTCCTGCCGTCTATTTCTTTATGAATAATTGGTTGCAGAATTTTAGTTACAAATTTGCAATTAAAATGGATGTTTTCTTTATACCACTTTTAATAGCTTTTCTTATCATTTTAATTTCTGTTGGCTATCAGACAATAAGATCAGCTTTAACTAATCCAATTGATACAATCCGCAATGATTAAATTCTATTGTTGATACCATAATAAATACATAGAGCTGAAAGCGAGGGGGTTGATTTAGAAAAAACAAAAAATAAAATTAAAATCTTCCTCTCGTTCCGAACGTCCCGTGCAGAATGCCTTGTTTGAGGCTCCGCCTCAATGGAAACAGAGCTTCCAAATTAGCATCCCACAGCGGAGCTACGTGACGAGAAAAACTATAAGTAGCGAATTTTAACTAATACCCAGCGTCATTATGCTTGAAGTGTTCGGAAATTCAAATTCTTTTAAGTGATGAAATTAATCACAAAGAACTAAACTCTAAAAAGCTAAGTCTTCTTCTGGTTTGAAATACTTTTAGATGGCTTAATAAAGAAAAAACCGAATTATCATCAAGAAACTTTCTCAAATGTGTAGTATCTTTGATCGCTTTATTAAAGCTAACAGTTGATTTGGTGAAACTTTTTATTTAGAACGATTTTAAATAAAACTTATATCTTTTCTATGCTTCATATAGATAAAAAATATCGGTAGATTTGCGCCGCTTCAATTAATGATAATTAAGCAATGTTCCGCTAACTAAATTAAGCAATATTTATGGCGCAGATTTTCCCCAAGTGGACAAATCAAGTTCCTCGAAAAATTTTGATCGGTCTTATCGTAGTTGCTAACGCACTGATCTTCACGGTTTGGTACTTTTTCTCTCCTCAATATACAGATGTTGGATACGCTCCAACGCAGCCTGTAGCCTACAGTCACAAATTACATGTCGATAAACTTGGCCTCGACTGCCAGTATTGTCACACCAGTGTTTTTGATTCGAAGCAGGCTAATATTCCTGCAACTCAAACTTGTATGAATTGTCACAATCAGATAAAAACGGACAGCGAAAAATTGGCTCCAATTAGAGAAAGTTGGGAAACCGGCGAACCTGTAGAATGGGTTAGAGTAAATAACTTACCGGATTATGCTTATTTCAATCACTCTGCACATGTTACTGTGGGTGTTGCTTGTGAAAGTTGCCACGGTCGTATCGACAAAATGGACGTTGTGTACCAAACCGAGCCTTTAAGTATGGGATGGTGTTTAGATTGCCATCGTGAGCCGGAGAAATTTTTAAGGCCTGTAGAAGAAGTTACTACTATGGGCTACAAAGCTGAAAACCAAGCTGAATTAGGCGCAGAATTGGTGAAAAAGAATAATGTTAGTCCTCCTCAATATTGCCAGGGCTGCCACTACTAATTACGGATTTTAGAACTCTATACATCATCTAATGAGCGAAGTTAAACAAAATACATACTGGAAAAGCTTAAACGAATTAGCTAAGAACCAGGAATATCAAAAATTTGTTGATCGCGAGTTCCCTGAGAATGCTTCTGAACTTTCTGACGGTTTTTCGCGTCGAGGGTTCCTTGCAATTATGGGTTCTGCTGTTTTACTGGCAAGCTGTGATTTTGCTCGTCGTCCTGTTCAAAAGATTTTACCATATTCGAAACAACCGGAAGATATTGTTCCGGGAATTCCTCTTTTTTATGCTTCTTCAATTCCATTTCAAGGAAGTTTAACTGGATTAGTAGTTGAGAACCACGAAGGTCGCCCTACTAAAGTTGAAGGAAATGACATGCATCCGGGCAGCCATGGTGGAACGAGCATTTTCCATCAAGCTTCCGTTCTTGGAATGTATGATCCTGACAGATCTAAAAAGGTATTAAGAAAAGGGACAGATTCTACCGTTAACGATTTTATCTCTTTCGCTAAAAAGTACTTTGCTGATACTAATAAAAGAATAGCCTTTATTTCTGAAGCCAGCTCGTCTCCTACTTTACTAGGCTTGAAGGCTCAAGCATTAAGCAAGTTCAGAAATGCTACTTGGGTAACTTATGAGCCTTTTGGTGAAAGTAACGCCTTAGAAGGAACGGAAAGAGCGTTTGGACAAAGAGTTCGTGCTCATTTTGATTTCAGCAAAGCAAATGTTTTTGTATCACTTGATGATGATGTACTTAATGGTACGCATCCAAATAGTGTTGAATATGGAAAGCAATTAAGTGCTGCTCGTAAAGTAACCAGCAACAGCGACTCAATGAATCGTATTTATGCCGTAGAAAATGGTTACACACTTACCGGTTCTTATGCTGATCACCGTTTAAGATTGAAAGCTAGTGAGATTGATGCTTTTGCTCATGCTCTTGCTGCTGCTCTTTCAAGCAAAGTTTCTGGACTGAATGCTTTTAGTGGATATTCTAATCAGTTTAGTGATCACAAATGGATATCTACGTTAGCAGATGAATTAGTAGCTAATCGTGGAGAGTCTGTTGTTTCAGTTGGACATAATCATTCAGCGAACGCGCATGCAGTTGTTGCTGCAATAAATAAGGCATTAGGTAATGATGGCTCAACGGTAAACTATCTTGAAGTTCCTCACTTAGAGGAAGAAAGCACTTCTGCTTTTGCAAGTACTGTTGAAGACATGAAGAGCGGTAATGTTGATACGGTTGTTCTTTTAGGAACCAATCCTTCTTTCACTGCTCAGAATGTAGATTTTGCCGGAGCACTTTCAAACGTTGAGGAAGTTATTCATCTTTCTGATTATGTAGATGAGACTTCAAAAAATGCATCCTGGCATATCAACAAAGCTTTTTATTTAGAATCGTGGGGCGATGGTCATTCTTATGGCGGTGTCCGTTCTGTTATTCAGCCTCAAATTCAACCATTATATAATGGTTTAAGTGATATTGAGACTTTGAATATTATTGTAAACGGAGAAATGACTTCCGGTTACGATCTTGTTCAAAACACATTCAAAAATATTTATACCTCTGGTTTTAAATCTACGTGGGCAACGCTGCTTCATGATGGAGTTGATACTAATTCCGGATTTACCAAAGCCAATGTTCAGCTTTCCCGCAACTTCCGCCCTGATACAAGCAAAGACAAAGCAATATCAGGAATTGAAATTACTGTTAAAGCTGACTCTACACTTTATGATGGTCGTTTTGCCAACATTGCATGGTTGCAAGAGCTTCCTGACCCGATGACGAAGATCACTTGGGATAATGTTGCGGCGATGAGTCCTGCTACAGCGAAAGATCTTGGTGTAGAAAATGAAGATGTGGTAGAGATCACATCAAATGGAAATACGATCAAAATTGCTGCCTGGATTCAACCCGGACAAGCAGACAACAGTATTTCATTAACGGTTGGTTACGGAAGAGAAGGCATTGGCCGTGTTGCAACCCGATATATTGATTATACAACAGGTGGAGTTGATACTTACCCCCTTTTAGGAGCTGAGTTCTTTTCTGAAGCTACGGTTTCAAAAACAAGTGATGCTTATGAAATAGCTTGTGTTCAGGATCACCACAGCCTTGAAGAACGCGATTTATATCGTATGGCTACTTTGGAAGAATATAAATCGAATCCGGATTACGCTTCTTTTGAAAGTTATCACACCTATCCGGTTCCGGGAATGGAAGAAGCTGCAAAGATAGGAGAAGATGTACCAATTTCACTGTTCGATGAGCAAACGTTTCCGGACACTGAACCACAATGGGGAATGGCTATTGATCTGAACTCCTGTTTTGGTTGCGGAGTTTGTGTGATTGCTTGCCAGTCAGAGAATAACATCCCGGTTATTGGGAAAAAAGAAGTGATTCGTGGTCGCGAAATGCACTGGATTCGTAATGACAGATATTATGTTGGTGAAGATGCTGATGCACCTTTGACAGCACATCAACCCGTTCCTTGTATGCACTGTGAACTGGCTCCTTGCGAGCAAGTTTGCCCGGTTGCGGCAACTACACACAGTGAAGATGGAATGAACCAAATGACGTACAACCGTTGTATTGGCACTCGTTATTGCGCAAATAACTGTCCTTACAAAGTACGTCGTTTCAATTTCTTCAATTTCCCTAAAGAGTTTTTAACTACAGGTGCTGAGCCGGATGTTATCCAAATGGCTATGAACCCTGAAGTAACCGTACGTTTCCGTGGAGTTATGGAAAAATGTACCTACTGTGTTCAAAGAGTAAACCGAGCTAAGATCGAAGCTAAAAAAGAAACCGGTTCTCCAAAACCGGCTGAAGGTGCTGTTAAAACAGCTTGCCAGCAAGCTTGTCCTGCAGATGCAATCTATTTCGGTGATCTAACTGACGAAAACAGTGAAGTTGTAAAAATGAAGAGAAACGAACGTAACTATCAGATGCTTGAAGAACTGAATACACGTCCAAGAACTTCATATATGGCGAAATTAAGAAATCCAAACCCAGCTTTGGCATAAGAATTTAATCAGGAATAATTCCAAACATGAGTAAATACGACTACGTACCAGAACCCGCTCTTGTGAAAGGCAATCATGATTTTGCCAGCCTCACTCGATTGGTTACTGATATAAACTTAAGACCGACTCCAAAAGGCTGGTACTTAGCCATGATCGGAGCAAACAGTTTGCTTGCGATTCTAGGATTAGCCGTTGGATATTTAATTTGGGAAGGAACCGGAATCTGGGGGCTAAACAATCCTGTAGGTTGGGGTTGGGCAATCATCAACTTTGTTTGGTGGGTTGGTATTGGCCACGCAGGCACCCTGATCTCGGCCATTTTGTTCTTATTTCGTCAGAATTGGCGTACCGCTATTAACCGTTTTGCGGAAGCGATGACTGTTTTTGCCGTAATGTGTGCAGGGGTTTTCCCTGCCATTCACGTTGGTCGTATTTGGTTAATTTATTGGGTATTCCCGATCCCGAATCAAATGGGGATGTGGCCTAACTTTAACTCTCCCTTGCTTTGGGACGTGTTTGCTGTTTCTACCTATATGACGGTATCTGTGCTATTCTGGTATGTAGGCCTGGTTCCTGATCTTGCAACGATCCGCGACCGTGCTACTGACAAAATCAGAAAATATGCCTACGGAATTTTCTCTCTCGGGTGGACAGGAAGTAACCGCCACTGGTGGAATTACGAAAAAGCTTACATGATTCTTGCTGGTCTTGCAACTCCTCTTGTACTGTCTGTACACACTATTGTATCCTTTGATTTCGCCGTTTCTGTTATTCCCGGATGGCACACCACTATTTTCCCTCCTTATTTTGTTGCCGGTGCAATCTTCTCAGGTTTCGCCATGGTATTAACACTGATGATTGTAGCCAGAAAAATCTACGGCATGGAAGACATCATGACCAATGACCACATGGAGAAAATGAATATTGTGCTCATGGTTACAGGCTCAATGGTTGGTTTTGCCTATCTGATGGAATTCTTTATTGCATGGTACAGTGGTGTTGAATATGAAAAAGCTATTTTCCTATTAAGAGCAACCGGACCTTATGCATGGGCATACTGGACTATGATGACCTGTAACGTATTGTCACCGCAGTTTTTCTGGTTTAAGAAATTACGCCGTAGTGTAGGTTTCACCTTCTTTATTTCCATTGTAGTGAACATCGGTATGTGGTTTGAGCGTATGGTAATTACTGTTACTTCATTGGCGAATGATTATTTACCGTCAAGCTGGGATTATTATTCACCAACCATTTGGGACGTATTGACTTACGTTGGTACTTTTGGGCTGTTTTTCAGTATGTTCCTTATGTTTTTACGCTTCCTTCCAATGGTTGCACTTGCAGAGATAAAAGCAGTAATTCCACAATCAGATCCTCATAATTATGATGAGAATCAAGAGTACAAAGCCCCTAAAGTTGAAATACCAACTCCTAAAGTTGTGGAGGTATAAACCATGAGTGCACCAGCTAAAAAGAAAAAAGTAGAACAACCAAAATTGCACGGCATTCTAGGTGAGTTCCGTAATCCAAAAGCTCTGTATGATGTAGCCGCTCTTACGGTGAAATCAGGCTACAGCAAATTTGATACATATAGCCCGTTTCCAATTCATGGAATGGATAAGGCAATGAACCTTAGAAAGTCTAAACTGGGTTGGATCGTAATCACCTCCGGTTTAATTGGCTTCACAGGCGCTATATATATGATGTATTATATGGCAGTAATGGATTATCCAATGAATATTAGTGGAAAACCATTTTTTAATGCGCCGGCATGGATCCCAATCATTTTTGAATTAACCGTTCTGCTTTCTGCGTTCGGTGCTGTATTTGGCATGTTTTTCCTAAACGGACTTCCGAAATTGAACAATCCTCTTTTTAACATTGATCGCTTCAAGAAAGCAACTGACGATGGTTTCTTTATTTGTATCGAAGCTGAAGATTCTCTCTTTGAAACTGAAAAAGTGAAAGAGCTTTTCAAAGAAGCAGGTGCAACACATATCGAGGAAGTATATGACTAACAAGAATGAAATAACTTCTTTAATGACCGTAAAGAATATCCTTAAGATCGCTTGTGTGAGTGGAGTAGCTTTAGTTCTTGTTTCATGTCGCGGACAAATTTCTGAGAAACCTCCGATTCATCCGACTTTGAACATGGATCAGCAACCTCGTAAAGAAGCACAAGAAGTAAACAAGTTTTTCGAAGACAACCGATCTATGCGCCAGCCTGTTGAAGGAACAATAGCACGTGGCTTGAAAAAAGAAGACGTTGCCTATTATGAAGGAACGGATGCTGATGGAGAATGGATCGCTGATATTCCTGTAAAAGTAACCAAAGAACTTCTTTACAGAGGTCAGGATCGCTACGATGTGTATTGCTCTGTATGCCATGGTGGAACAGGAGCCGGTGATGGAATTATTATGACCGGAAATTATGGATATGTTCCGGCTCCAACTTACCATCAAGAGCGTTTAAGAGAAGCTCCTGATGGAGAAATGTACTCTGCGATATATAATGGTGTTCGTACCATGCCTTCTTACGCTACTCAAATTAAAGTTGAAGACCGTTGGGCAATTGTTGCTTACATCAGAGCGTTGCAAGCCAGTCAAAATGTTAGCGAAGATCAAATTGCTCAATACGATGTTGATGTAACTGAACTACAAGACGACTATAAAGCAACACAAGAACGACTCGCTAAATTAGCAGAAGAACGAGCACCTGAAAAGGAAACTGAAGCTACTGTAGAAATAGGTAAACAACTTGTTAGCCAATATGCTTGTAGTGCTTGTCATAATGAAACTGGAGCTGCCGGCGGTATCGGACCAACTTGGAAGGGATTAGTTGGAAGTACTACAGAAGGTGTTAATGCCGATGGTGAAACAATCACTATTACTAAAGATGAAGATTATATCCGTGAGTCTATCATCAACCCTGTAGCTAAAAAAACTCAGGGATATGAGCAAGGATTTATGGCTTCATATGATTACCTATCGGATACAGAAATTGAATCACTGGTTCTATACATCAAATCACTGAGTGATAACTAAGAAAATAGCTTAATACATAACAATGAGTCATAAGCCAACAATTACCGATTCTCTCGAATTTCCGCAAGACAGCATGATTCCCCGTATTGCTTTTGGTCTTGGGTTTGCAGGATTAATCGCCAGCCTAATCGGTTATTTCTTACAACCCGATCAGTTTTTCTTTTCTTACATCGTAAGCTTTACTTTTTTTGCAGGAATTGCTCTTTCTTCACTAATCATGATCATGCTTCATCATATCACGAAGTCTTCATGGGGAACTGTATTCCGTAGAATTTTTGAAGTTTTCGGAGCAAACATCTGGATTTGGGCGATCTTTTTTATCCCGATCGTACTTGGAATGCACAATTTGTATCACTGGGCTGATCCTGAAGTAATAATTAAAGGGAGTGAAGATTTCGATAAGATTCTTTACAGCAAATCAGCTTACCTGAATTCTACTTTCTTTATAGTACGTCAGGTTATTTATTTTGCTCTTTGGGGATTTTTAGGCCACAAATTATACAAAGCTTCTGTAGAACTGGATAAAACCGGCGACTGGGGTATTACTACTTTAATGAGAAAAGTGAGTGCTCCCGGAATTCCGTTATTTGCACTTTCTGTTGCTTTTGCAAGCTTTGATTGGTTGATGTCACTCGATCCACATTGGTTTTCAACCATGTTTGGTGTGTACTTTTTTTCGATCAATTTCCAAGCATTTTGGCCGGTAATGATCTTATTGGTTTTCTTCCTGCAAAGACAAGGAATTCTAAAAGACACCATCAAGCAAGTTCATATTTATGATCTTGGTGCTTGGTTCTTTGCTTTCACAATATTTTATGCATACATCGCATTCAGTCAGTTTTTATTGATCTATTACGCAAACTTACCAGAAGAAACACTTTGGTTTTATAACAGATTAGAAGGCGGTTACGAGTACATTGCTTATGGATTATTGATCTTCCGTTTTGCACTTCCATTCATATTTTTATTAAATAGAGAAACGAAACATAATCGATTCATGCTCGGGCTCGTTTCCGTAATCGTCTTGGTTATACACTTTTTAGAAATTTACTGGATCTCAATGCCTGCTAATCATTCAGGAGATACACACGGTCTTCGTTTTAGCTGGATTGATATCGCCACATTCTTAGGATTAGGTGGCATGTTTTTCGGATTTTTCTTTAACAAGTTCAAGAAGGAAAGTATGATCCCACAAAATGATCCGAAAATGGATGACTGTTTATCAAAATCTTATCATCAATAATTGCTGAACTATGTCGACTAAGCACAGCGCAGAATTTAAAGCACACACAGCTCTGGAAGCTCTCTCTCTCTCACCTGTAGAATTGGAAGACTTTGCCAAAAAGAAAGGCGTATCTAAAGACGAAGTAGTTGAATGGGTAGCTACTCTAAAAAAGAATTCAGCAAATCTTTTCGCAGATAGCAATGACGCACATACCGGTCATCATCACGCTTCAGGAGTAAATGTAGATCTTGAAACAGAAGATGAAGTATTAGCAGCCGCTGTTTCTCATGGAGTAAATGATGATAATCTGAACTACAAAAAACTCTTTTTCTGGAGTGTTTTTGGAATAGGATTAGTAGTTGTGATCATTATTGGATTAATCCAGTTTGCTGAAGCTAGCTGGTTTAAAGCTCAAAAAGAAGCTTCTATAAATAGCGAGTATTCCAAAATCAAAGAGTTAAAAGCCAAAGATCAAGAAATCTTGAATAGCTATGGAGTGGTTGATCTGGAAGAAGGCACTTACCGAATTCCTATTGACCAAGCTATAAATAACATAGCTGAAAATTAATTTATGAAACGCTTCGCACTGTTAGCATGTATTTTGTCTGCGGTGCTTCAACTTCCATCCCGAAGTTTTGCCCAAGGCAACTCGGGCACTTCGCAAGCGCTGCAAGACGTAGGCATCGATGAGAAATTAGGAGATTTTATCCCTCTTGATGCAAAATTTTCCACCGTTGAGGGTGACAGTATCCGTTTAGGCGATTTACTCGAAGAAGGAAAACCTGTTATTCTAAATCCCCTTTACTACGAATGCCCTATGCTCTGCAGTTTAGTTGTTGACGGCGTTATAGATGTTGTTGATGAACTGGCCTGGCAACCGGGTAAAGATTATTTAATTATCTCGTTTAGCATCGATCCAAATGAAAATCACGAACTGGCTAAAGAGTATCGACAGAAATACATTAATAAGCTAACCAAAACCAACGCTGAAAAAGGTTGGTATTTCTTAACCGGTAAGCAATCCCAGATTGATACAGTAATCAATTCTATTGGATTTAAATATAATGAGGTTCAAGAAACCGGCGAATATGCACATAGTGCTGCCATTATTATGTTAAGTCCTGAAGGAAAGATCACACGCTACCTTTATGGCATTAAATACGACGAATTTGATATTAGAAACGCACTTTACGAATCAGCAGATGGTAAAATAGGAAGTACAGTTGAACAAATTCTAATGTACTGCTATCAATACGATCCGGATTCAAACAGCTATGTTCCCGTAGCTTTCAATATTATGAAGATTGGGGGCTTGGCTACTCTAATAATTCTCGGTATATTTCTCACCCTTTTGTGGGTACGGGAAAGACGTAAAAAACAATCACAAAACTTCGATATTAACTAATGGGCAGACTATTCGATTTCATGCTTCCTGAGGCTAAATCGCCAACAGCAGACAGCACCGACGCCTTGTTTCATTTTATTAACGAAGTGAGCCTCGTTCTTTTGATCGGGATCACTTTTGCTCTCATTTATTTTGCAATCAAATATCGCAGAAGATCTGAAGATGATGAAACACCGGTAATTACTCATAACAATACGCTGGAGATCACTTGGTCTGTAATCCCACTTCTGATCACATTTGTGATTTTTGGCTGGGGATATTCAGGTTGGCTTAATCTTAAATCCGTTCCTGATAACGCCTACGAAATTCAGGTATCAGCTTATAAATGGGGTTGGAACGCCAAATATATAAACGGAGCACAAACTCTCAATGAAATTCATGTGCCTGAAGGAAGGCCGGTTAAAATCGTTCTTCAATCTGCAGATGTACTTCACGCTTTCTTTGTACCTGATTATCGTGTAAAACACGATGTTGTTCCGGGCAGATATACCTACGTTTGGTTTGAAGCTAACGAAGTAGGAGAATCTCAGGTTTTCTGTACAGAATATTGCGGAACCGGCCACTCTGATATGCTTGCAAAAATAATTGTGCACACAGAAGATGATTTTGAAACCTGGTTGGAAAAAAATGGCGGTGGAGTTTCCGGAACACCTGTTGAGCAAGGGAAACAGCTCGTGCAACTACAAGGCTGTGTTACCTGCCACTCTGAAGACGGCTCCAAAAAAATCGGGCCTTCATTCAAAGGTTTGTGGAACAAACAAGAAAATCTAACTAACGGCTCCACGGTTATCGTTGATGAAAACTATCTCCGTGAGTCCATTCTTAATCCCGCTGCTAAAATCGTAGAAGGTTACGATAATGTGATGACACCCTATGAAGGCAGAATCACTGACGACGAAATCACCAATATCATCGAATATCTAAAAACGCTTAAGTGATATGGCAACTGCTGAAGTATCAAACAAAAAAATATTAAAAGTTCAGCGCTTTAAACCCTCTGACAATCCAACAAATACCTATCTAACTGATGAAAAAGGTGTTTGGGCTTGGATGACAACCGTAGATCACAAAAAGATCGGGATCATGTATTTGATTTCCGTTGCTTTTTTCTTTGCGGTTGGTGGTGTGTTGGCGCTTTTACTTAGAACTGAGTTATTAACACCTGCTAAAACATTTATTGAAGCAGATGCTTACAACCAGTTATTTACCCTGCACGGTGCCATCATGGTATTCTTCGTGTTGATACCATCCATTCCTGCTGCACTCGGTAACTTTATTATGCCGATGCAACTTGGAGCAAAAGATGTGGCCTTCCCGAAGTTGAACCTCGCCAGTTTCTATATCTACGTAATTGGAGCGATTTTTACATTTATCGCTTTGGCGCAAAATGGTTTAGATACCGGATGGACGTTCTATACTCCATACAGTACTCAATCATCCAGTAGTGTAATTTGGGTAACAATGGGAGTTTTTATACTTGGCTTCTCTTCCATTTTGACGGGAACAAACTTTATTACAACCATCCATAAAATGAGGGCTCCGGGAATTACTTGGGGTAAACTTCCACTGAATGTTTGGGCTTTGTATGCAACCTCTATTATTCAGGTATTAGCAACTCCGGTTCTTGCAATCACACTTCTTCTTTTAACCTTGGAAAAGTGGTTAGGTTTTGGAATTTTCGATCCTGCTCTTGGTGGTGATCCTGTACTATTCCAGCATTTCTTCTGGTTCTATTCTCATCCTGCAGTGTACATTATGATCGTACCAGGATTCGGAATTATCTCAGAAGTAATCTCAACATTCTCCAAGAAAACAGTATTCGGTTATTGGGCGATTGCACTCTCATCTCTAGCCATTGCATTCATTGGCTTTCTGGTTTGGGGGCATCACATGTTTACATCCGGACAGTCTGCCGTAGCAACTACGGTATTCTCATTCCTTACATTCTTAGTAGGTATTCCTACAGGTATTAAGATCTTCAACTGGATTGCAACGCTGTACAAAGGCTCCATCAAGATGGATACACCGATGATCTATGTGTTCATATTCCTATTCCTGTTCTCTATTGGTGGATTTACAGGAATTATGCTTGGAGCACTTTCAGTAGATATTCACTTGCACGATACTTATTACGTGGTTGCTCACTTCCATTATGTGATGATGGGTGGAACTTTGATCGCGTTACTTGCAGGACTCCACTACTGGTGGCCTAAGATGACTGGAAAACTATACAATGAGAAACTTGCCAAAATTGCTTCGGTATTTATTTTCGTAGGATTTAATGTGACTTTCCTTCCACAATTTGTGATGGGAGCACAAGGAATGCCAAGAAGATATTACAACTACGTAGATCAGTTTACGCCGTTCCACCAAACTTCAACGATTGGTTCTTACTTACTTGGAGTTGGATTCCTGATCATCCTTTATTACTTGATGCATTCTCTTTTCAAAGGAGCAAAATCTCCGGCGAATCCTTGGGGCAGTCGCGGTTTGGAATGGCAAGCAACTTCACCGCCTAACCTCCACAACTTCGACCACACTCCTGTTGTAATCAATGGTCCTTACGACTACCACAAACCAATGGAAGAATTCCAGCTAGGATTGGCACTTGACACTAATGGTCAAGATTCTGAGGCTGAAAAGGAATTGTCGATGAAGAACGTGAAGACTGCACGAATTACAGTTTAGGCTAAAAGAAATTAACTAATAAAACACACACGGAAATCTAAATGTCAAATCATTCACAGGCACATCCTGCACATCTTCAGCACCACTTTGTGGACTCGGATCAGCAGTTTGATGCAGCAAAAATGGGAATGTGGGTATTTATCGTTAATGAAATCTTATTCTTTGGCGGTTTATTTTTTGCTTACATCGTATTCAGAGCTTGGTACCCGGAACTATTCACAATGGCTGCAAAAGAGCTTAACACCTTATGGGGAGCAGTTAACACTCTTGTTTTAATCGGTAGTAGTTTAACCATAGCCATGGCTATTCGCTCTGCACAAAAGAATCAGATAAAAGGGTTAAGAATCAATCTTTTAATCACGATCGCTCTTGCATGTGTGTTCTTGTTGATTAAATATTTTGAGTATTCTCACAAACTTCACATCGGTATATGGCCCGGTGCAGATCTTTACACTTATGAAGGAGTTGATCATCCTTTGGCTCACGTATTTTTTAGTATTTACTACGTTATGACAGGGATTCATGCCCTCCATATTATTATCGGGATTGGCATCATGATCTGGATGTACATACGTGCTACAAGAAATGAATTCGGAAGCAATTACTACACACCTGTAGAGATGACCGGACTATATTGGCATTTAGTTGATATCATCTGGATTTTCTTATTTCCACTACTTTACTTAATTGAATGATATTTGAGGACTGAATAATGAGCGAACACAAACACGAACACCACGTTTCATCTGCAGGGCAACTTTGGGCGATTGGTATTGCACTTACTTTACTTACCATCTTAACTGTTGGGCTTTCTTATGTGGAAATTCCTGCACCTTTTGATGTAATTACTGCCTTAACTATCGCTATGGCTAAAGCTTTCCTGGTAGCGGCTTTCTTTATGAATTTGTACTGGGATGATAAATTCAACTCCATGTTACTTATTGCTGCTTTTGTATTTTTTATTCTGATGGTTTCCGTTACCCTTCTTGATACTCTTTATCGGGTCGATGTAATTCCATCTTTCTAAAGAGAAACTAATCTTATTCTAAAGCCCGGTTCATTAAGTTGAGTCGGGCTTTCTTTTTTTGATCACTGATTTAGATCACTGATTTTATGATTTAAGTGATTAACACTGAAATATATTATTAAACAAGAAGTCCATTCAGCGAAAATCAGAAATAATCAGTGTAATCAGTGATCCAAATCAGCGATTCCTATTTCACATAAACTTCCTTAGTTTCTTGGCAACAAATTCCTGAGCATTGAAACAACGACCTTTAATTACCATTCTTCTAGCACTTTCTTGTATTGCCAGTGCAATCATATTAGCAGCCACTCCGGCGTACAAAAGCATTGACTATAGCCCTGCAAATAATTTAGATTCTCTTATTACTTCAACATTAAGAGCAGAACCTTCTATTGGTTCAAACTTCCGTATTTATAAAATCGAAGTTGATTCCAGTTTCACAAGAACAGTGTACAGAGTTCCTGTTCATCCAACCTTTTCAAAAACGATGTTTCATTTTGATTTGCATAAAAAGCTTTTAAAATTTGAGATCGAATCACCTGCTAGAGTTGTTTTTCCTAGCAGAGATATGAATATTTATATTTATGATAATGGTACGATCAAAAGTACAATCCGTTTACTCACAACAGAACCAAAAGCCAACGATAAATAATGACTAAAAGTAATACTTCTTCACTTTTAAAGAGACTGGAACTTAAAGAGTTCACTCAGCCCGATATTGTTCAGGTTAAATATCCGCTGTTTCTTTGTCATGGATTCGGAGCGATAGGTTCTTTAGTAAAACCCTCTCCCCTTCACGATCCTTGTATGTTGATGAGAGAACATGGCGTAATCGCTTTTGCCCCAAACGTAGTTCCGTATGCATCTATTGAAACCAGAGCTAAAAACTGGGTTCGCTTAATAACTAAAATTTGTAAAGATCACGGCTTTGAGAAAGTAAACGTTGTGGCCCACAGCATGGGTGGACTGGATATGCGTTATGCACTTACTCATCTTGGAATTGCCGATAAAGTTGCCTCATTAACAACAGTAGCAACTCCACATTATGGTACTGTTTTAGCTGATTTAATCCTTAGAACACCGGAGATCATCACCGAAAAACTTAGCGATATCGTAGATTGGTTTGGAAACAGTGTGTACCCCAGAGAAAAAAGTGAAGTATTAAGTTCCGTAGAACAGCTATGCAGAAATTATATTCAGGAGGAATTCAATCCAAGCACCCCAAACCTTGAAGACTTTCCTTATTTCTCATACAGCGCTGCAGTAGGTAAAGGAACTGATTTTTCTATAAATCCTGTTTTTATGTTCCAAAATGTCCAGATCTTTGCTCAGGAAGATATAAACGATTCCTTCGTCTCGGTTAAAAGTGCCCAATGGGGCAAACATCTCGGAACGGTTCCTCTTTCGCACATGAATCAAATCAATGTTCAAGTCAGCAAAGAGAATAAACCTAAATACAAAGATTTTTGGATTGGTGTTGTGAAGATGTTGAGAGACAGAGGGTTTTAGAGAATATTTTATTCACTAAATCATTATTTTTAATAAAATAAGCCCAATTGTGAGTATTAAAACTAAGAAGAATATGTGAGAAGCAACCTGATGGCACTTCGGTTTGACGACTTCGGCTCGTTCAACCGTTTTTAGTTCCACCGCAGAGCGTGTGGAACTAGGGTAGCGTCATCCATGAATTGTCCTAGACCTGTCAGATTTTTAAGGCTATTGTAACTTTTAATAAACCATTTAGATTAAAATCTGACAGGTCTTTTACGATATCTGAACATTGACTTTACACTAGGGTAAATCCAACAAATTACGCACGCATCAGTGAACATCCGCTCCATCAGCCTCATCAGCGTTCCAAATCAGCGCAATCAGTGATCCAAATCAGCGCAATCAGCGTTCCAAATCAACGCAATCAGCGTTCCAAATCAGCGCAATCAGCGTTCCAAATCAGCGTAATCAGCGTTCCAAATCAGCGCAATCAGTGTTCCAAATCAGCGCAATCAGTGTTCCAAATCAGCGCAATCAGTAATCCAAATCAGCGCAATCAGCGTTCCAAATCAGCGCAATCAGTGATCCAAATCAGCGC
>TARA_R110002110_G_scaffold199015_1_pt1 | contig 26772 bp, 19 predicted proteins | sample TARA_R110002110 | Tara Oceans TARA_R110002110 (sample SAMEA4397330) | marine metagenome | biome: Polar Biome; feature: [SRF] surface water layer (ENVO:00010504); material: water (ENVO:00002006), including particulate matter (ENVO:01000060) such as... | depth 5 m
CGCTACCGGTACCGAAAACCGCCCACAAATTTTTCTGACGAGGCAAAAATATTTACACTACCCTGGCGTCCTTCGTGCCCCGTTCGGCGCGCAGCATTATTGTGAGTGGATTAATGCCTTCACATCTTCGCTGAATAATCTGCGTTGTTCATGCCATGAATAAAACATATGGCCGCCTTCATACAGTTTTTCTGTAACCCTCGCCCTCGCCTCTGCTGTTAAGCGGCTTTGGTGCAGCAGACGCTTACTGGCGAAGTAAGGCGTCACGGTATCGTACTGGCCGTGAACGATCAGAACCTTCATTGCCGTATTGGTCGTCACGCCGGCACGAAAATCATCCATCGATTCGGCCAGCTGGAACAAGTCGAATTCCTTCTCATCATTCTTCCAGGCTTTGTGGGCCTCGTTGTTAAGCACGATATATTCAAGCTCTGTCGAAACACCCACTTCACTGCGTTGCCAATGGTATATGGCCGCAGCGTAAAGGTTCATGGTATTGAATAATGCTTCACTGATCGCAGCTTCATTGTTGGTGCGATTGGGAAATGCGTCGCCTGAACTGAGGCTGCCGTCATAAAGATCCGTAATCCGATGGTCTTGCTTTTTTAACAGACGGGCAAAGTCGTCAAACGTGACTCGACCTTCGGACTCAATAACAAACTGGGGATCAAGCCCCATCATATCTGCCACCTGGGTGAAAATCTGGTGACGTTCGCTATCGTCCATCATCGTTCCAGCGACCAGCGCCCGGGCATAATCAGAAATGGCGAAATTTTCGGCTGCGTCGAGAACATCGGACATCGAAGTGCCTGGGTCTACATTTCGGCAAAGAGCGTGCTTATGTGCTATGCCTGTATAAACCGGCAATTGATTCACCCACTGACTGGTGCTGTAGTCCGAGTTCGAGGCATCACGGAACTGCCAGATTGGCGAGATTACAATTATGCCATTGACGACGAGTTGGAACTCCTTGGAGAATAGCTTGGCGAGTCTCGCGGCGCGATACCCTCCATAGCTTTCACCGGCAAAAAACAGGGGACTTTGCCAGCGATTATGTCGGGTGAGGAATTTGCGCATGAACTCCCCAATACTGGCAAGATCCTTCTTGATCGCCCAGTAGGGATTGTCTTTTTTCTCCGCTGGCTTATCCGTGTCGGTTGTCTTTTCAGTCCGAAGTCGGCTATAACCGGTGCCAATTGCATCAATGAAGACCAGATCGGTAAAACCCAGCCAGTGAGACGGGTTGTCGACCAGGCCTTTGGCGCCCGCTAGTTCGTGCCCTTCCTCGTCAAAGGCAACGATGCGCGGGCCTGCACAACCAAATTGCAAAAATACCGAACTGCCGCCCGGCCCGCCGTTAATGCAGAATGTAATTGGCCTTTGCGCGCTGTCGTCCGTCACCAGATAGGCGGTGTAAAACATATCGGCGGCCGGTTTATCGTCGATATACAGTGGCATCCAGTCAGCGATTACCTCGGTAACCAGTTCCTTGCCACCACTCACGAAAGTAAAAGTTTTCTGGCCTCCAGTGTTGGTCTGGCTATCTTCTGCTTTGTTTTCTTCTGACTTCGTGTCGTTGTTATTGTCGCTCTTCATCTGCGTTTCCATGCCATGGTCGTAGTAGTTTCAGAAACTAATGGCTTTATCCAGACAAACAGTCCGAATCACGTCGCTGACTTCACCGGGCTCTCGGCCTCGCAGGTAGTCAAAGTATAAGCAATATAAATGGGGTATTAGGAAGATGTCCACTCGCGCCACCCAGATCTTTGACCCGAAGATGAGTCAGGATCTGGTCGGGGCACGGCATCGGTATCTTCGGCCGGATCGGGGTCCAGACAGGCGTTCTCGGCATCTTGCTCCAGCAAGCCCTGGCGTTCCAGGCAGCAACCTACACGTAGACTGATCAGCTGAAACAGGTCCTCCAGCTCGTCTTTGTTCGGTGTTTTAACGCGTTGAAACCGAGCCAGCGGCTGGCACTGCTGTCTGGTCTCTGCCAGCCCGCTCATGCGGTAGAACGCGGCATTGGCGTTGATGATTTCCAGGTTCTCGTCCGTGATGACAATGGATTCCGAACTGGCGTGGCGTGAATTTGTTGATATGCACCAAATGCACACCAAAGTATGTCTTGTGAGTCAGATAGGGGAGGCTATTAAATATAAAAGCTATGAAAAACAATAAGATGATGGCCCGCCCGGCAGAATTCGAATCTGCGACCTCTGCCTCCGGAGGGCAGCGCTCTATCCAGCTGAGCTACGGGCGGATATTCAACATTTCGCAGTCAATACCACGGCTGCGAAGGGGACGAGATAGTAGCAGAGCTGCCTGTTTCGCTCAATAGACGTTCACGCGGTGAAACTAATCACCCTGTTGCCACTCAGAGAGTGCAGCATACTGCCTGTCCCTACAATTGCGAGACAAAAACCATGACCTCGACACAAGCCCCGCAGCGCTGGTTGCCCGGTTGGGTAACCGCCTTGCTCTGGGTCATTGCGTTTGTCTCGGTGCCGCTGCTGATTGATCAGTGGCGGCATCGCGATGCCCCCGACTCGCTGCCGACGCAGGTCCTGGTCGATCTCGACGGGACCCGGCTGGACCTCCACCAGATGAGCAGTGCGCGGCCCGTGCTGGTGTATTTCTGGGCCACCTGGTGCCCGATCTGCCGGCTGGTCTCTCCCTCGGTGGATGCGCTGCGGGATACGCATCCTGTGGTCACCATTGCCCTGAGCTCGGGCACACCGGGGCAGGTGGCGGACTATGCCGCCGAGCATGAACTCGGCTTTCGCATCGTCAACGACCCGGACGGGCATATCAGCCGCGCCTGGGGCGTGGGGGTGACCCCGACCCTCGCCGTGGTGCATCGCGGTGAGATACGCTCCATGACCAGCGGCGTGACCACGCCTCCCGGTATTTCCCTTCGTCTCTGGATGTCCGGCCTGCTCGGCTCCGCAGGCGATGACTGATGCGCCCGGAGTGCCTAAGGTGCTTCCGTCGCCGCTGCGGTACCGGGCGGGAACGCCGCGAAGATCGCCTCGGCGGCCTCGTTGTACCGTTCCTGGTCTTGCATCTGCTTGCCGGTCAGGCGGGACTGGACCACGCCGCGCCAGACCGAGCGCTTCAGCCCGGGGTCGATCATGTCGACGATGAAGGTGCCCTCGGTGTAGTTGCGTGAGGTCACCTCGGTGCGCGGGCCGATGCAGCTCCAGCAGTTGTACATGCTGTAGCGGTTGTAGCCGTGATACCAGCCCATGCCGAAGCCGCTGTCGCGGGTCTGGACGTCGGTCTTGAACTGGGTGACCAGGTGCCAGCTGACCAGCATGTCGGCTGTGGCCGGGTCGTCCACCAGAGTGAAGCCCTTCTGGCCCAGTGCGTGGCGGATGCCGCTGTCGATGCGGTCTTTCTGGATGTCGCTCAGTTGCAGGGGGTTGTCCCCCTCCACCGTGCCCGAATCCTCGAGGAAGGCGATGCTGCGTACCTGGCTGAAGTCGTACTCGGCGTTGTAGTCCACGTCGGGCCTGGGCGGGCCGCTGGCGCAGGCGCCCAACAGAAGAGCGGCGGTGGCGATCAGGGTGATCCGGGCGGTGTGGAATGGGTATTTCACGATGATTGTCTCCAATGGGTTGGCAGCGGCTGGCGCCATAGCGGTTACCTGTTCAGACCTGCGGGGCGGGGACAAGTTTCAGTGCCTGCCCGTCAGCCATCCTGCTCGCAGGGCTCGAGCACCGCCTGCAGTGCCTCCACATGGCGCCGGGGGGCGCCGGCCCACTGCCGCAGTTGGCTGTCGCGACGGCTTTGCCACTGACGGTAGGCCATTGGCAGGTCGGAGTCCAGCGCGGCTTCCAGCGCCGCCACCAGCGGCAGCAGTTCGTGCTGGCGCCGCCCCAGTGCAGCGGACCAGGGCTGCACTTCGCCGATAAAGAACTTCTCGATGACGTTGCGCAGAATGGTCGCCGCGGCCGGACGTATGGGGCCGCGACACAGCGGGCCGCGCTGGCGCCGCGCCTGCAGGAGCTCATTGCCTGCATGCAGCCAGCCCGCCTGCAGCGCCAGCGCCTTCAGCAGGTAGCCACCGTCGGCTTTTGCTACCTCGCTGAGCTGGATCTCGAACATCATGTTGTCCGCGGTGTAGTCCCCCGCCAGCCAGCGGCGGGCGCTGGCGTTGATCTCCGCCAGCGCGGTCAGGGGCGCGCTGCTGGTCTGCTCAGGGTAGCTGCCCAGGCGTTGCGGTGGCTGCCACAGCTGGCGGTACTCCGGCCCGCCCAGGGTGGCGTTGAAGATCAGGGCCGGGAGCTGCTGCTGTTTGAGGCTGTGGGCTTCCTGCAGCAGCGCTGCGAGATCGGTACGCTGCTTCGTTCGCATATGGGCGATGCAGGCCGGGGCCAGGCGCAGGAACTCCAGCTCCAGCAGCAGGCGCTGGGAGGGGCTGGCCATCAGGCCCAGGCTGGAGTTGCGCTTGCCGATGGTAATCTGCACTTCACAGCCGCTGAGGGCGAGAAAGTCCAGGGTGCCGAGGTTGCCGCCTGCGAGCTCCAGCCGCAGTTCGCTGCGGGGTGGCAGCCGCGGCAGGGCCGGCAGTTCCACGGTCGGGGCGGGCTGGTCCAGGGTGCGCTGCAGTCGCTCCAGATAGCGCTCCAGCGCCGCCTCTGGCCGCTGGCCGCCGCAGCCTGCCAGCAGCAGGCAGAGGCCGACGATGAGGGACCACAGGGGCCGCGGGCCGGGTAGGGTGGGGGTGTTCATGAGGGCATGTTATAACCCAAAATCCGCCCCGTCGCCCCGATCCAATGCGGCCACCGTATGACCGGAACTGCGACAGGCGCTATGATGGCGGCTCGTCCGGCGCAGGAGGATCCCATGCCCCGCACTTGCAGATTGCTCGCCACAGTATTTTGCCTGCTGGTTGTTGCCGCGGCGGCCGTTGCCGCGGCGGCCGTTGCCGCGCCGGCCTCCCCGCTGGATGCCGACACCATTGTGCGCCAGGCCATGGACCACTACCGGGGCCAGAGTTCCCGCGCCGACATGACCATGACCATCCACCGGCCGGACTGGGAGCGCAGCATGCGCATGCAGGCCTGGACCGCGGGTGACGAGAAGACCCTGGTGCGGGTCACGGAGCCGCGCAAGGATGCGGGCAACGCCACCCTCTCCGTCGACGGCAACATGTGGACCTTCAGCCCCAGCATCAACCGCGTGATCAAGGTGCCGTCCTCGATGATGGGACAGAACTGGATGGGCAGCGACTTCTCCAACAAGGATGTGAGCAAGAGCGCCGACATTGTCAGCCAGTATGACCACACGCTGCTGGCGACGGAGGAGCACGAGGGGCATCAGGTCTGGGTGGTGCAGTCGGTACCCCATGAAGAGGCGGCGGTGGTCTGGGGCAGGGAGGTGCTGCGCATCCGCGATGACTGGGTACTGCTGGAGCAGCAGTTCTGGAGCCAGGACGGCGAGCTGGTGAAAACCCTCGAGGCGCTGGCGATCGAGGAAATGGCCGGGCGGCCGGTAGCCACGGTGATGCGGATGGCGAAAACCGCGGCGCCGGAGGAATACACCGAGCTGCGCACGCACGCGGTGGAGTTCGACCTCGAGCTGGCGGACAGCCTGTTTACCCTGTCCAGCCTGCGCAATCCGCGCCGGTGAATATCACCTGGCGCCTGGCCTGGCGCAACCTGTGGCGGCACCGGCGGCGCACCTGGCTGACGGTGGGGGCCATGGTGTTCTGCAATGTGTTGCTGATCTTCCTGATCTCGGTGCAGCTGGGCTCCTACCAGATGATGATCGACAACAGCCTGGGGGCCTTCTCCGGCCATCTGCAGCTGCAGCATGAGGGCTTCGACGAGGATCAGCGTATCCGCCAGAGCGTCCCCGCGGTCGCGGAGCGTGCGCGGCAGGTACAGGACCTGCTCGGCGAAGAGGCCGTGGCTGCCCGCGGTATTGCCTATGCCCTGGCCTCCAGCGAGGAACGTTCCTTCGGCATTCAGATCACCGGGGTGCAGCCGCAACGCGAACCGCGGGTGTCGACCCTGCCGGGCCTGCTGCGGGAGGGCCGCTACCTGTCCGGTGCCGACGCCGAGATCGTGGTCGGCGCCCTGCTGGCGCGCAACCTGCGGGTGGCGCCCGGGGACGAGATCACGATCCTGGGCAGCGGCCGCGACGGCTCTTTCGCCGCCGCCATCGCCACCGTGGTGGGCATTGTCGATTCGGGTATTCCGGAGCTGGACCGGGCCCTGGCGCAGGTGTCGCTGTCCTGGTTCCAGGCGGTCTTCAGCATGGGCGACCACGGCCACAGTGTGGTGGTGCGGCTGCCCAACCTGGAGCAGGTGCCGCTGGCGGTGGCGACCCTGCAGGGACTGCGGGCCGAACACCCGGAGCTGGTGGTGCTGGACTGGGATCAACTGCAGCCCGGCCTGCGCCAGGCGATCCGCTCGGACATGGTCAGTGCCTGGGTGATGTATGCGGTGCTGATCCTGCTGGTGGCTTTCAGCGTCCTCAACACCCAGTTGATGTCGGTGCTGGAGCGCACCCGCGAGTTCGGGGTGATGCTGGCGCTGGGCGTCAGCCCGGGCCGGCTGGCGCGGCTGGTGGGCCTGGAGACCGCCCTGCTGGCCGCCATGGGTCTGGGGTTGGGAGTGGTGGCCGGGGGGCTGCTGGCGCTGTACCTGCAACAGGCCGGCTTTACGTTCCCGGGCATGGCGGAAATGAGTGCCCGCTTCAACCTGCCCGAGCGGATGTACCCGCCGGTGACGCTGCCCTCGCTGCTGTGGGGGCCCCTGACCGTATTCCTGGGTGCCCTGCTGGCGGCGCTGTACCCGGCCCTGCGCCTGTTCGGCCTGCAGCCGGTTGCCGCGATGAGGGCCAGCTGATGCACTGGCCCCTGAACTCACTGCTGACACTGGCCTGGCGCAATCTGTGGCGCAATTACCGCCGCACCCTGATCATGCTGCTGGCAATTGCCCTGGGCGTCTGGGCGATGATCGTGATGAGCGCGCTGATGCGCGGCATGACCGACCAGATGGTGCGCAATGGCCTGGCGACCCTGCCCGGCGAGGCCCAGATCCACCACCCGGACTTCCTGCGCGACCCCAGCGTGGTCAACCACATGCCGATGCCCGCGGGCAGCCTGCTGCAACAGCTCGAGCAAGCCCCGATTACCGCCTGGGCCGCGCGCCTGCGGGTGCCGGCGGTACTGGCCAGTGAATACGCCAGCCGCGGCGTGACGCTGCTGGGGGTGGACCCGGCCCAGGAGGCAGCCCTGGGCAGCCTGCCGGAAAACCTGCTGGAGGGGCGTATGCTGGAGGGCCCGGATGACCGCGGCATCCTGCTGGGGGCGAGCCTCGCTGCGCGGCTGGAAACCGGCCTCGGCAAGCGTATCGTGCTGATGACCCAGGACACGGAGAACGACGTCGCCGATCGTGGCGTGCGGGTGGTCGGCATCTACCGGGCGCGCCTGCAGGGCGACGAGGAACGCTTTGCCTGGGTTGGCCGCGGCGCCCTGCAGGAACTGCTGGGGCTGGATCAGGCGGTCACGGAAGTGGCGGTCACCGGCTCCGACTATGCCGCGGTGGGGGCCTGGTTGCCGGCGCTGCAGGCCAGTGCCGGCCCGGAGCTGGAGGTGCTGGGCTGGACCGAGCTGCACACCTTCCTCGGCACCATGCTGGCGGTGCAGGAGGGCTTTGTGCTGGTGTTCATGGTGGTGGTGTTCCTGGTGCTGTCCTTCGGCCTGATCAATACCCTGGTGATGGCGGTGTTCGAGCGCACCCGGGAACTGGGCCTGATGCAGGCCCTGGGCATGCGCCCGGCCCTGATCCTGTCACAGGTGCTGCTGGAGAGCCTGCTGCTGCTGGCGCTGGGCCTGCTGCTGGGCAACGGCCTGGCCCTGGCGACCCTGCTGCCACTGCGCGATGGCGTCGACATTTCGGCGGTGGCGGAAGGCATGGAAATGATGGAGATGGGGGCCACCCTGTACCCGCTGCTGGCCGTGGATGACATGCTGATGTCGACGGCGGTGGTATTGATCCTGGGCCTGCTGGCGAGCCTGCTGCCGGCCTGGCGCGCCTCGCGGCTGGACCCGGTCCGGGCCCTGGCGAGGCACTGATGTTGCGAAGAGGAGAGAGCCGAGCGTGAGTTCAATTGTCTGTCGGGACCTGTGCAAGACCTTCCAGCAGGGCGAGGAGCGCATTACCGGTCTCGACCGGGTGTCGCTCAGCATCGATGCCGGCGAGCTGCTGTGCCTCTCGGGGCCCTCCGGCTCCGGCAAGACCACCCTGCTCAACGCCCTCGGCGGGCTCGACACCCCGGACAGCGGCAGCATCAGCCTGGCCGGGCGCCGCATCGACCAGCTCTCCCGCGGTGCCCTGGCGGACCTGCGCCTGCGCGAAATCGGCTTCGTGTTCCAGGCCTACAACCTGATTCCGGTGCTGTCGGCGCGGGAGAACGTGGAGTTCGTGATGCAGGTGCAGGGCGTGGCCGCGGCAGCCCGCGGCAAGCGGGCGGCGGCGGTGCTGGCGGAAGTGGGCCTGACCGGCCTGGAAGACCGGCGGCCCGGGGAGATGTCTGGTGGCCAGCAGCAGCGGGTGGCGGTGGCGCGGGCCATTGCCAGCGAGCCACGGCTGGTATTGGCGGACGAACCCACCGCCAATCTCGACACGCACAGCGCCACCCGGCTGATGGACCTGTTCCAGGCCCTGAACCGCGATCGCGGCGTCACCTTCGTGCTCGCGACCCACGATCCCCGGGTGATGGCCTATGCGCGGCGCCTGATCAGGATGGAGGACGGCCGCATCATCGAGGATGTCGCGCAGCAGCCCGCGGGGCGGCTGTCCGCGGGCGGCGCGGGCTGAGCCGGGATGCGCTTGCTGGTGCGCTGTATGTGGCTGGCCGCCCTGCTGCCCGTACTGTGCGCCCGGGCCGAGATCCCGGGCTTCGCCGGCGGCCATGCCAAGCTGCAGGCGACCCACACGCTCTATCCGGAGGGCAGCCTGTGGCGGGAGGCCCTGGGTGGCAGTGACCTTGATCACGGTGCCGAACTGCGCCTGCGCTGGCAGCAGCGTGCCGGAGGCTGGGAAGCGGGCGCGGACTACCAGTTGCTGACCCGCCACCGGGAGTTGCCGGCGCTGTCGCTGGCGCCTGGCGCGGGCCAGCCGGTGCTGCCGGACGATGACCGCCGCTGGTGGGATCTCAGCCACGAAATCGACAGCAGTGAAGACTCGCTCACCCTGCAGCGCCTGGATCGATTGTATGCGGGCTACAGCAGTGAGCGTGTGGTACTGCGGCTGGGGCGGCAGGCGGTGAGCTGGGGCAATGGCCTGCTGTTCAATCCGGTGGATGTGTTCAATCCCTTTGATCCCACCGCCATCGACACCGAGTACAAGACCGGCGACGATATGCTCTATGCCCAGTACCTGCTGCCCTCGGGCAGCGACTGGCAGCTGGTGCAGGTGCAGCGCCGGGACGCACGCGGGCAGGTGAGCAGCGCGGTGAGCTCAACCGCACTCAAGTTCCACGGCTTTGCCGCCGAGCGCGAATACGACCTGATGCTGGCCCGGCACTTCGACGAAGTGCTGCTCGGCTTTGGTGCCAGCAGCAACCTGGGGGAGGCGGTGCTGCGCGGGGATGTGCTGTTCGCGGATACCGCAGACGGCTGGACCGGCAGCGCGGTGCTGAACGCCGCCTGGTCCTGGACCTGGGGGGGCCGCAACATGAGCGGGGTGCTGGAGTACTTCTTCAACGGCCACGGCCTGCGCGAGGCGGACTACAGTGTGGCTACCCTTGCGCGGGAGGAGGCGCTGCAAGCGCGCCTGCAGCGGGGCGAGCTGTTCACCCTCGGCCGCCACTACCTGGCCGGCTCCCTGCTGGTGGAAATGACACCGCTGCTGCAGCTTACCCCCAGCCTGTTCGCCAACCTGGGGGACGGCTCTGCGCTGGCCCAGCTTGCCCTGCGCTGGGACCTGCACCAGGACTGGCAATTGCTGGGGGCACTGAACCTGCCACTGGGTCCTGCCGGCACCGAATACGGTGGTATCCGCCTCGGGGAAGGGGTCGACCTGGCTACCGGCCCCGCCCTGTTCGCCCAGCTCGCCTGGTACTTCTGATTACTCGCCGGCGAGGGTTGCCCGCGCCCGCGGCAGCCAGGCGTGGATGTGGCTGCACTCCTCCGGTACCGCGCCTTTGACCCAGCCGGCGAAGTCGACGCAGACCAGCAGGTCGATGTCGGCCATGGAGACGTGCTCGCCCGCGATAAAGGGTGTCTTCGCCAGGGCCCGGTCGACCATGCGCCAGGCGGCCTCCATGCGCTGCCGCCCGCGCTCCACCAGGGCGGGTATCTGCTCCACTTCCAGCGGGCCGGGCAGGGCGCGGCCGGCAAAGGCCGGATTGCCGTTGCGGAAGACCTCGGCGATGGCGAGCAGCAGGCTGTTGAACAGGCGGTGGTTCCAGCTGATGACCTGGGCCTTCTCCAGCGGGGTGGTCCCCAGCAGCGGCTTCTCCGGGTGCAGGGCCTCCAGGTAGACGCAGGCGCCGATCACCTCGGTGAGTACGGTGCCGTCGTCCAGTACCAGGGCGGGCACGGTGCACAGGGGATTGATCTTGCGGAAGGTCTCGCCGAACTGCTCCTGTTTCAGCATGTCGATCTGCACGGTCTCGATCTCGATACCCTTGTAGTCCAGAAACAGCTGCAGGCGGCGGGGATTGGGGGCCGGGTCGTAGGTGTACAGTTTCATGGCGGTGCTCCGTGGCGGTGATGTGGGTCCTATGGTAAGGGCAAATCCACGGCCGCTGCCAGCGCCGATAACGGCGAGTTTTCCCCCGGACCATAACTGGCTATAATGCGCGGCCAAATTGTCGAGGATACTGTTGTGATCAGCCGAATTGTAGTGAGTGTAGCGGCCCTGCTTGTGGCCATGGCGGCGAGTGCCATTGACCTGACCGACAGGCAGCGGGCCGACATCGAGGCGCGGATCAAGCCCGTGGGTGAGGTCTGCCTGCACGGGGACGCCAGCTGTGGCGGCGCGGCAGCGCCGGGTGCTGAAGCAGCGGCCCGGACCGGTAAAGAGGTCTACGACGCAGCGTGCATGGCCTGTCACATGACCGGCGCCGGCGGCGCGCCGGTGACGGGTGACGTGGTGGCCTGGGCCGAGCGCATTGCCAAGGGGATGGATGTCCTCCATGAAAGCGGGATCAAGGGCGTTCCCGGCACCGGGATGATCGCCAAGGGCGGCTGCATGAACTGTTCTGATGAAGAAGTGATCGCCGCTGTGGACTACATGGTGGAAGAGAGCCAGTAAACCCCGGCACGCCAGCCAAGGGCCGCCCTGCGCATGCACGGCGGCCTTTTTTATGGGTATGATGGGGCCGCAAGCGGCAGGGGGAAGCCATTCATGAAAGCGATCACACTGTGTCTGGCGGCGCTTGCAGCGGCGCTGCTCCTGTTCGCCTGTGCGGAGGAGCCGCCGCCGCGACCGGTGGTGGGCGTGGTCGTCGATACCGTGCGGCTGGAGCCCTACCAGCCGCAATCCGTTTATGTCGGGCGCCTGGTGGCGAAGGACGATGTCACTATCCGCGCCATGGTCAGTGGCTATCTGTTGTCGCGCGAGTTTACCGAGGGTGAGCAGGTCGCGGCGGGGGATGTACTCTATCGTATCGACCCCTCGGAGTATGCCGCGACGCTGGCCAAGGCCAGGGCCGAGCTGGCGGCGGCGACCGCGAACCAGGCGAACGCCGAGCGCAACTACAAGCGGGGCCTGGAACTGGCTCCTAAGGGCGCGATTTCGCAGGTGGAAATGGACAACCTGACGGCCCAGAAGCTGGATGCGGATGCGAAGATCCAGGCTGCCCGGGCCCAGGTGACCAGCGCCGAGGTCAACCTGGGTTTCACCACCATCAAGGCGCCGATCGCCGGCCGCATCGGTCGCAGCCAGGTGACCGTGGGCGATCTGGTGGGGCCCAACAGCGGCGACCTCACCAGCCTGGTCAGTGTCGACCCCATCGAGGCCCTGTTCCAGGTGTCAGAGGCCACCTACATCGCCCAGATCACCCAGCGGGTCACCGCCAACCCCAGCGTCGCCGACCTCAAGGGGGTGGAGGTCATGCTGGAACTGGCCAATGGTGTGGTCTACCCGGAAGTGGGCCGGATCGACTACTTCGGCAACCGCATCGACGCCACCACCGGTACCATGGAAGCGCGGGCGCGGATTCCCAACCCCTACGGCCTGCTGGTGCCCGGGCAATATGTGCGGGTGACCTTGCAGGACACCGAGTTGCTGGAGGGACTGTTCCTGCCGCTGGCGGCGGTGCAGGCGGACCAGCAGGGCACTTTCGTGCTGGTGGTGGATGCCGCCAGTACCGTGGTTCGCCACAACGTGGAGCTGGGCGACCGCTTTGATGACCTGGTCATCGTCAAGGAGGGCGTGGAGGAAGGTGACCGGGTCATCGTGCGCGGCCTGCAACAGGTGCGGCCCGGCATGCCGGTGGAGGTGACCGCGACGGTAGCCGCCGCCGGCAACGGGGCATAGGGCGATGTTCAGTGCGTTTTTCATCACGCGCCCCAGGTTTGCCCTGGTCATTGCCCTTGTCCTGACCCTGCTTGGCTCACTCGCCATCACCTTGCTGCCGGTGAACGAATACCCGCCGATCTCGCCGCCCAATATCGTGGTATCGGGCTTTTACCCCGGTGCGGCCGCGGAGGTAGTGGAAGCGGCGGTCGGCACGCCGATCGAGGATGCGGTCAACGGGGTCGAGGACATGATCTACATGTCCTCGAAGAGCGCCAATGACGGCAGCTACTCGTTGTCGGTCACCTTCGAGGTCGGCACCGACGCGGACATGGCGCTGGTGCGGGTACAGAACCGGGTCAAGCTGGCGGAGCCCTCGCTGCCGGCGGAAGTCACCGCCCGTGGCCTGACCATCGTCGAGCGCGCTCCGGACATGCTCAAGATCGTCAGCTTTACCTCCCCGGACGAGTCGCTGGATTACAAGTTCCTCTCCAACTACGTCAAGATCAACGTGCTGGCGGCGCTGAGCCGGGTGCCCGGGATTTCCGGGGCGACCGTGATCGGCGAGGCGGACTACGCCATGCGCCTGTGGCTGGACCCGGACAAGATGGCCAACCGCGGCCTCTCGGTGACCGATATCCACGCCGCCCTGCGCGAGCAGAATGTCCAGGTCGCCGCCGGCAAGATCGGCGGTGCGCCCTTCGACCGGCGCATGGAAACGGAATTCACCCTGCGGGTGAAGGGCCGGCTGCAGGAAGTCGAGGAGTTCGAGAATATTGTGCTGCGGGCCCGCCCCGACGGCTCGGCGATCTACCTGCGCGATGTGGCCCGCGTTGAGCTGGGCCAGTCAGGCTACGCCTTCTTTGGTGAAATCAACGGCCGTCCGGCGGTGAACGTGGCCCTGTACCAGGCCTCGGACGCCAATGCGCTGCAGGTGGGCGCCGCGGTGAATGCCCTGCTCGAGGAGGTGTCGGCGGGCTTCCCGGCGGGCATGTCCTACCAGATCAATTACGATACTACCCGCTATGTGTCCACGGCCGTGACCCAGGTGCTGGTGTCGCTGGGCATGGCGGTGGCGCTGGTGATCCTGATTACCTACATTTTCCTCGGCAGCCTGCGCGCGACCCTGGTGCCGGCAGTGACCATTCCGGTATCGCTGGTGTCGTCGCTGGCGGTGCTGTTCCTGCTCGACATGTCCATCAATACCATGACCCTGTTCGCGCTGATCCTGGCCATCGGCATTGTGGTGGACGACGCCATCCTGGTGATCGAAAACTGCGACCGTCATCTGCGCGAGGACCCTGCGCTGGCACCCCGGGAGGCGGCCCTGATCACCATGCGCGAGGTGTCCGGCGCCATCATCGCCACCACCCTGGTACTGCTGGCGGTGTTTGTCCCGGTCGCGGCGTTGCCCGGCATTACCGGCGAGATGTATCGCCAGTTCGGCGTCACCATCTGCGTGGCGGTGGTGTTTTCCTCACTCAATGCCCTCACCCTGAGTCCGGCGCTCTGCGCCCTGCTGTTGCGCCAGGGCGGTCAGCGCGACGCCGGCTGGTACCGTGCCTTCCTGGGCTTTTTCGCCCGCGTCACCGGTGGCTACAGTCGCGGTGTGGCCTGGGTGCTGCGCAAGCTGGTCGTGGTCGGGCTGATTTTTCTGCTGTGGATGGGCGCCCTTGCCCTCGGTGTGCTCAGTATTCCGACCGCGCTGGTGCCCGATGAGGACAAGGGCGCGCTGCTGGTCAATGTGCAGCTGCCTGACGCGGCCTCGTTGCTGCGCACCCGGGACGCGGTGCGCAAGGTGGCGGATATCATTGCTGCCGATCCGTCCGTGCAGAGCGTGACCGAGGTCAGCGGTTTCTCCATCCTCACCGGCGCCATGGCCAGCAACGCCGGCACCCTGTTCGTGGTGCTGGATCACTGGGACCAGCGCCAGCGGTCGGAGCAGCTGGTGTTCAACGTCGCCGGGCGCATCAACGCGCAGGCGTTCGTGCAGGTGCCGGAAGCCCAGGTGGTGGCGATCGCCCCGCCGGCGGTGCCGGGCATGGGCGCGGTGGGCGGACTGGAACTGATGCTGCAGGATACCCTGGCCCGGAGCCCGGCCGAGCTGGCTGCGGTGCTGAACAATTTCATCGTCGACAGCAACGAGCAGCCGGCCCTGACCGGCGTGTTCAGCAGCTTCCGGGCCAATGTACCGCAGTATTTCATCGATGTGGACCGGGTCAAGGCGAAGAATCTCGGCGTGCCCCTGAATGAGATCTTCATGACCCTGCAGGCCCAGCTGGGCTCGATGTATATCAACGATTTCAACAAGTTCGGCCAGACCTACCAGGTCACGATGCAGGCCGATGCACGCTTCCGGGCGGATCTGGAGGGGCTGGAGCACTTCTACGTGAAAACCGGCAGTGGCGAGATGGTGCCGCTCAGTACCCTGGTCAGCAGCCGCCTGATGCTGGGTCCCGACGTGGTGCAGCGCTACAACCTGTACCGCGCGGCGACCGTGCGCGGCAATCCCGCGCCGGGCTACAGCAGCGGCGATGCCATGCAGGCCTTCGAGACCGCAGCCACCCGCCTGCCGGGCGGCTACCGGATCGACTGGACCGGCGCCGCCTATCAGGAACGACAGGCGGGCAATACCGCGGTGGTGGGCTTCGCGCTGGCGCTGGTATTCGTGTACCTGTTCCTGGTGGCGCAGTACGAGAGCTGGTCGATTCCGGTGGCGATCATCCTGGTGGTGCCGATGGCGATCGGCGGTGCTATCCTGGCGCTGCTGCTGACCGGTCAGGCCCTCAATCTCTATGCCCAGATTGGCCTGGTATTGCTGATCGCCATGGCGGCGAAGAACGCCATCCTGATCGTGGAGTTTGCCCGCCAGTTGCGGGAGGAGGGTGGCAAGGGCATCCTCGAAGCGGCCGCGGATGCCGGGCGACTGCGTTTTCGCGCCGTGTGCATGACCGCGGTATCGTTCATTCTCGGGATCCTGCCGCTGGTCTTCGCCTCCGGCGCCGGCGCTTTCGGCCAGCGTTCGCTGGGGATCACGGTCTTCGGCGGCATGCTGGCGGCGCTGGTGGTGGGGACCTTCTTCATCCCCGGCTTCTACGCCATCATCCAGACCCTGCGCGAGCGCATCAAGCAGCGCCTGGGCCTGACCCCGCCTTGACCCTGTGGGAGCCCGCTCTGCGGGCGATCACCGTGATTTGTGGGAGCGCGCTCAGCGCGCGATCGCCCGCAGAGCGGGCTCCTACATGGAGGTCTCAGGCAAACAGTGACTTCAGGCTGCTGAGCGTTTCGGTGGCGCGCTGTTCGTTGGCCTCGGCGGTGTCGGCGTCGCCGCCCTGCCACTGCAGGTCGTCAGGCGGCAGTTCGGCGAGGAAGCGGCTGGGTTCGCAGCTGATGATCTCGCCGTACTGGCGCCGCTTCAGGGCCATGGTCATGGTCAGGGTTTCCCGCGCGCGGGTGATGCCGACGTAGGCCAGGCGCCGCTCCTCGGCGATATTGTCCTCCTCGATGCTGGCGCGGTGCGGCAGCAGTCGCTCTTCCATGCCGATGATGAACACGTGCGGAAACTCCAGGCCCTTGGAGGCGTGCAGGGTCATCAGCTGGACACTGTCGGGGCCGGCCTTTTCCTCTTCCTGCTGTTCCAGCAGGTCGCGCAGCAGCAGCCGGCTCACCGCTTCATCCAGGGCGATTTCCTCGTCCCGCATCACCCGCTCCAGGCTGTCGACCAGGAAGGTGACATTGCCCATGCGGCGCTCGGCCACATCCTCGCTGGAACTCAACTGCAGCAGCCAGTCGGCGTAGTCGATGTCGCGGATCAACTGGCGGATGGCGCCGATACCGTTGCCGCCCTGGGCCTGGCGGCGCAGGCCGGACAGCCACTGGTAAAACTCCCGCAGCCGCCGCAGTCCCGCCTCGGGCAGGGCGCCGGCATCGATATGCTGCAGGGCCTGGCTCAGGCTCTGGTGGTGGCTGGTGGCATAGGCACCCAAGGCCTCCAGAGTGGAGGGGCCGAGCTTGCGCCGCGGCACGTTGGCGATGCGCAGGAAGGCATTGTCGTCGTTCTCGTTCACCAGCAGGCGCATGTAGGCCATGATGTCCTTGACCTCGTTGCGGGCGAAAAACGAGGTGCCGCCACTGAGATGGTAGGGCACCTGCTGTTGCTGCAGGGCCAGTTCCAGCAGCCGCGACTGGTGGTTGCCGCGGTAGAGCACCGCGTAGTCGCCAAAGCGGGTGCGCTTGCGCAGCTTGTGGTCGAGGATCTCCGCCACCACCTGGTCCACCTCGTGCTGTTCGTCGGTGCAGCGCACTACCCGCAGCGGCTCGCCAGCGCCCAGTTCACTCCAGAGACGTTTCTCGAACACGTGCTCGTTATTGGCGATGAGGGTGTTGGCGGCCTTGAGGATGCGCGAGGTGGAGCGGTAGTTCTGCTCCAGCTTGACCACCTTGAGGCCGGGGAAATCGGCCTGCAGCAGGGCCAGGTTCTCCGGCCGCGCGCCGCGCCAGGCATAGATGGACTGGTCGTCGTCACCGACCACCGTGAGGCCGCCGCCGAGGCCGATCAGCTGCCGCACCAGCAGGTACTGGCTGGCGTTGGTGTCCTGGTATTCGTCCACCAGCAGGTAGTGCAGCCGCTCCTGCCATTTCGCCAGGATGTCGGGCTGGTGCTCGAAGAGGATGGTGGGCAGCAGGATGAGGTCGTCGAAATCCAGCGCATTGTAGGCCTTGAGAGCCTTGCGATAGCGCTGGTAGGCCTGGGCGAACAGCATGTCGGCGGGGCTGCTGGCGTGGGCCAGTGCCTCCTCCGGCAACACCCGGTCATTCTTCCAGTTGGAAATCCGCTGCTGGATCAGCTGCGCCTGGTCACCCTCGGCCCCGTGTTCCTGGATCAGCAGGTCGCGGATCAGGTTGCGGGTGTCCTCGCCGTCGAAGATGGAGAAGCCCGCCTTCATCGCCAGCGCCTTGCGCTCCTCGCGGATGATCTTCAGGCCCAGCTGGTGGAAGGTGCTGACGGTCAGCCCCTCGGCGGCCTGCGAGCCCAGCAGCGAGCCGACCCGCTCCTTCATCTCCCGGGCCGCCTTGTTGGTAAAGGTGACCGCGGCGATGTGGCGCGACTGGATGCCGCACTGCTCCACCAGGTAGGCGATCTTGCGGGTGATGACGCTGGTCTTGCCACTGCCGGCGCCCGCCAGTACCAGCAGGGGGCCGTCGATGTAGCGCACAGCCTCGCGCTGGCGGGGGTTGAGTTGGGTCATTTGCCTGGGTTCGGGTGCCGTCAATCAGGGCGGGCAGTGTAGCAGGATTCGTTACCCTGCAGGCGGGCTGGCCCAACCCAGATCATCGAGAATGACATACAACGCCGGGAGTACCAGCAGTACCAGCACAGTGGCGCTGAGCAAACCGAACACCACGGCAATGACCAGCGGTTTGATGGCATCCGCCTGGGTGCTGGTTTCGGCCAGCAGTGGCAGCAGGCCGGCAATGGTGGTGGTGGAGGAGATCAGGATGGCGCGGAGGCGGTCGCGGCTGGCCTGGCCGGCGGCGGCAATGCTGTCGAGCCCGGCCTCCCGGTGGCTCTTGATGAAATGGATCAGCAGAATGGCATTGTTGACCACGATGCCCGCCAGGGATGCAGCGCCAATCAGCGAGGGCATGGACAGATAGTAGCCCATCAATACATGGCCCCAGATGGCACCGACGAAGGCCAGCGGAATTGACAGCATGACAATCAGCGGCTCGACGTAACTGCGGAACTGGAAGGACAGGACCACAAAAATGCCCACCAGACCGATCAACAGGCCGCGACCGATGGAGCCACCGGTTTCGGCAGAGTTGGCTACCTGCCCCTCTATGCTCACGCTGACGCCGGGGTGGCGCTGCTGGAACTCACCCAGCCACGCCTTGCGCAGGTCGTTGATAATGGTCTGTCCGGTGGCAAGGCGGGTATCGACGTTGGCTTCCACGGTCACCGTGCGCCGGCCATCGATGCGGGTGATGCGGGCCCAGTCCCTGCGCTCGGTCATGTTGGTCACCACATCGAGCGGCACCCGGCTGCCATTGGCCAGGACAATGGTCTGGTCGCTCAGGTCGTCAAGACTGTCGCGGTCAGCGAGGTCCTGCCTGACCAGAACCTCGACGTCCTGCTCGCCGATGCGCAGGGTGTCGGCGATTTCGCCCAGCAGTGCCGCGCGCAGCTGCGCCGCAACGTCCTCCCCGGTCAGGCCGAGGCCGTAGGCGCCTTCCGCGAGGGCAAAGGTGCGCTGGGGTTTGCCCGGGCGCAGATCGTCGATGACATTGTAGACGGCGGCATAGCTGGCCAGGCGGGCGCCGAGTTCCCCGGCCGCCCGCTTCAGGCTGTCCAGGTCCTCGCCCTGCAGGCGCAGCTCGATCGGTATGCCGGCGGGGCCAAAGCCCGGTTCCTGGATGATCAGCCGCTCGAGCCCGGCAATGCTGCCGATCTCTTCCTGCCAGGCAGCCGTCAGTTCATCCAGAGTCACATTGCGCCGCTCTGCGGTCAGCAGGTCGACCATTACCGTGGCCACATGGGCACCGGATTCGCGGGCGCTGGGGTTGTGGTTGAAGCGCACCTGTATGGCTTCGACGAGCGCTGCTGCCCCCGGTTGCCCGGGCGAATAGCGTGCGTCCAGTCGCGTCATGGCCGCTTCGACCTGGGCAGCGACCGCCTCGGTGCGCTGCAGGGGGGTGCCCTGGGGCATCAGGATGCGCGCTTCGAGGACATCGCCATCGATGGCGGGCATGGCTTCGCTGCCGATATGGCCACCCGCGAGAAAACCCGCTGAACCCAGCAGGACAGCGAGTACGCCCCCCAGCACTGGATAGCGATAGTGTATCGCCCGGTCGGCCACCTGCCCCACGCGTTCCCGGAATTGCGCGAAACGCACTTCGAAGGCAGTGCGAAAGCGGGAGGCCTGTTGCTCGCGCAAAGTTGCGATACTGCCCTTGAGGTGGTGTGGCAGGATCCAGAAGGCCTCGATCAGGCTGGCGGCCAGGGCAGCGATCAATACCACCGGCAGGACTTCCAGCACCGCGCCCATCTCCCCGGCCAGGAACGACAGCGGTGCGAACACGGCGACGGTGGTCAGAAACGAGGACAGGACACCGGGGATCACCTGCCGCGCCCCGCTGACGACCGTGTCCAGCGGCGAGCGCTGGTCGCTGGCGTGGGCCGCGATATTGTCGGTAATGACGATGGCGTCATCCATGACGATGCCGATGGCCATCAACAGCGCCACCAGGGTGATCATGTTGAGGGTCAGGCCGGTGAGCGCCATTGCCAGGAATGCGCCCATGAAGGCCGCGGGCAGCCCCAGCACCGCCCACAGCGCCAGCCGGGGCCGGAAGAACAGGCTCATGATCAAAACGACCAATGCCAGCCCCATGATGCCGTTGGCTACCAGCATCTGCAGCCGGTCGCGGACGATGCCGGTCATGTCCTGGGTCAGGGTCAGCCTCAGCAGGCCGTCGACACGCGCGTGCTCCTCTGCCAGCAGCGTTTCCAGGGCGGCCTTCACCGACAGGGCATCAGCGCGCAGGGACTTGCTGACTTCCAGAACCAGCGCGGTTTCGCCGTTGAAGCGCAGCTTGTCCTCGGGGCGTTCCCCGACCTCCCGCAGGGTGGCGATATCACCCAGTGTCAGCTCGCCACCCTCGGGCTCGGAGATCACTACCAGTGACGCCAGCTCGCGCAGTGAGCGGCGCTGCTCGGTGAAGCGCAACTGGATATCCCGGTCGGCGGTTTCCAGGGTGCCCAGCGGCAGGTCCAGGCTCTGGCGCGCGACTCTCTCCGCCAGCTGGCGGGCGGAAAGCCCGTACTGTCCCAGTACATCGCGGCGGACTTCCACCTGCCACTGGCGTTGCGAAAGGCCGCGCAGGGTCACGTTGGCCACGCCCGGTAGCGCCATGATCCGCTCTTCCAGCTGCAGCGCATAGTCTTCCAGCTGTCGCCGCGGCAGATCCCCGGCGATGGCCACCGCGACGACCAGGTCACTGCGGTGGAATTCGCGTATCACCGGCGCCTCCGCGCGGTCTGGCAGTGTGTCGAGCGCACGCACTTCGGTCTGCAGTTCATCGAGAAAGCGGAGGACATCGCCACCTGCGGTCATCGTCGCGGTGGCGCTGGCCAGATTGTCCTGGGCAACGCAGCGCAGCTCGTCGAGGAAGTCGACACCCTTTACCGCATCGTGCAGGCGCCGGCAGATGGCATCCTCGACGTCGGCGGCGCTGGCACCGCGATATACCACCTCAATCGACACCTCGGTCGGGCGGTAGTCGGGGAAGGTTTCGCGCTTGAGCTGCGGTGCGGCAAACAGGCCGGCAGCGAGCAGCAGCACCAGCAGCAGATTGGCTGCCGTCGGGTGGCCGGCAAACCAGCGGATCACGACTGCGTCCCGCGGGCAGCGGCGGCGATACGCGTCTCCAGGGCCTCGTCCCGCTGGGGCGCGAGCAGTGTGCCGTCGATTGCCAGTGGCAGGTCATCGACCACGATACGCTCCCCCGGCGCCAGGCCCTCGCCGATTACTGCCAGGTCACCCTGTTCAAAGGCAACATCGACAGTGCGGCGCCGCAGGCGGTTGTCGCTGTCGACCAGGTACAGTTCGCCCTGGTGCACAGCCGTCGCCGGTACCACCAGGCGCGGTTGTGGGCTCGGCGCGGCCAGCCTGACCCGGGTGTACATGTCGCGCTGCAGTGGTGGTCGGTCGGGTGGCATGGCGTCCCGGTAGGGATGAGCCACCCGCACCACTACCCGCACCGTGCGGGTGGCGGGGTCGAGGCCGCTGGCGACGCGCACCACCTGCCCGCTCCAGCGCACTTCCGGTGCCCCGGCCAGTGCCAGCTCCGCGCTGATGGCGGACAAGTCGACGCGCTCGCCAAGATCCAGCGCATTGTCGGGCGGGTCCGGCACGATGACACTGGCCAGCAGGCGCCGCAGCGAGGACATGGGAATGCGCGCCTCGACTTCCGCGGCCAGCAGGCTGTCAGCCTGGAACAGCTGCTGGCCCTGGGCCGCATGCTGGTGCAGCTCAACGTGGATGTCTCCCAGGCGCAGGTCATAGGGGGCCACGAACCGGGTGTCTTCGAGGTCGCGCCGGGCCTGCTCCAGCCGGGTCTGGCTCCGGTCCCGCTGTGCCTCCAGTATCTCGCGCCGCGCCGGCAGCAGCGCCAGCGTATTCTCGAGCACGGTGACGGCCTGGCGCTGGGCCAGCGTGTTCCGGCGCTGCTCGTCCCGCCGCGAGCTGGAAACCGAACCGCTGGCGGCGAGCCGCTCAATGCGGGCCAGTTCTTCTTCGGACAGCACCAGTCGTTCCTGCTCCAGGTTCAGCAGGCGCAGGGTGTTGTCCTCCTCCCGCTCCAGTTGCGTGAATTCGGCGGCGAGACTGGCCAGTTGGCCCTGGGCTTCGGCGATCGCCAGCTGGTAGCGGCTCGGGTCCAGCGCCAGCAGCAGTGTACCTGCGGGGAGCAGGGCACCGTTTTCCAGATCGGGATGCCGTTCCACCACCCGGCCGGCGACGTTGGCTGTCGCCCGCCAGGTCTCCGCGGGGCGCGCGATACCGTGGCCCCGGGCCTCGAGCTGGAACTCCAGGGCGGTTGCGACAATGATGTTGACGGGGGTTGCCGCAGTGGCGGCTGCATCCCGCACCGGTGGCTGGCGCAGGGCGACAAAGAGGGCCAGGAGGACCAGCCCCGCCACCAGGCCCGGCAGGATGCCGGAGCGGCGTAAGGCCTGTGGGAGCGGCAGCTTCATCGCGTGCTCCCCGGGTCCTTGCGGATGCCGTGCAGGTAGATGGCAAAGACCCCCGCGGCCATGCCGCCGATGCGCGCCATGTCCCCCAGCATCAGTGCCTGCATGACCAGGCCCTGGACAGTGCCAATGAACTGGGTGGCGGCGGCATCGATATCGAGCCCGGGTCGCAACAGGCCGCCCTGGCTGGCCTCAGCCAATCTGTCCCGGACAGACTCGCGGTAGCGCAGCAGGAGTGAGCGGACTACCCGCCTGGCCGGTGTCTGGCGGTCATGTTGCAGTTGCCCCACGAGCAGCCGGGGCACCCCGGGATGCTGGGCAATGAAATCGATATGGGCGTGGAACATCGCTTCCAGTGCCGCGATGGGGTCCCCGGCGCCGGCGGCGGCCGCTTCGAGGCGCGACATCACCTGCTCTGCCGCCCAGCTGGCAACCGCCTCCCAGATCGCGTCCTTGCTGGGGAAATGCTTGAATAGCGCGCCCTGTGTGACGTGCATATGCTCGGCGATATTACCGGTGGTAATGCGGGCAGGGTCTTCCCTGGCACAGATATCGACGACTGCGGCAACGGTGCGCGCACGACGCTCGTCGGCGGAGAGATAAGTCTTGGCTGGCATTGCTGTTCCCGAGAAAAGAAGTAATTGATTACTATCTTTAGACGTCCGGAGCCAGGCTGTCAAGGGCTGCCACCGGTTGTGACCGCGGCGGTGGCGCAGGGAGTCACATGCTGGTCATAATAAAGCGCTAGAGTCTGCCAGGGTGCGCAGTCAGGATTGCAGGAGCGAGAATGAAAGGAACCGCCATCCCCGGCCCCGCCGATGCGGAGTTTATCAGTAACGAAGAACCGGCCCGGACACCGGTTGCGCAGCCCGACTTTGAGACGGTTGCAAGCGCTCGCTACCCGCGCAGGGCCATTCTCCGCGGTGGTCTCGGGCTGGCAATCGCGAGCCTGTTTGGCAGTCTGCCGGGCCCTGTGCGGGCGCGCCAGCAGGGTTCGGATGGGGCCACAGGGTTGCTGGGCTTCGAGGCGGTTCCCGTCAGCCGTGCGGACACCGCAGTGGTGCCGCCGGGTTACCGGCTACAGGTGCTGTTGCCCTGGGGTGAGCCGATGACCGGTACCTATCCGGCATTTTCGCCCGACAATACCGGCGCCGAGCAGGCCATGCAGATGGGTGCCCACCACGACGGCATGCACTTTTTCCCGTTGGCGGGCAGCTCCCGCGAGGGCCTGCTGGTGGTCAACCACGAGTACGCCGAGCCGCGCCTGATGCACCGTGCCGCGGCGGGACTGGGGCTGGTCAGCTTCGACGTACCCCTGCGCGCGGACGGCAGCCGCGACCCGGACCAGGTGCTGAAGGAAATGCATGCCCACGGGGTCAGCATTGTGCGTATCCGTCGCGATGACGATGGCCAGTGGCGGCCGCTGCGGGACTCCCTGAACCGCCGCATCACCGCGCTGACGCCGATGGTGTTCAGTGGCCCCCTGCGCGGCGACCCGCGCCTGCAGACCGCCTACAGCCCGGATGGCCTGCGCGGTCGCGGCACGCTGAACAACTGTGCCCACGGCGTCACGCCCTGGGGCACCTACCTGACCTGTGAGGAGAACTGGCGCTATTATTTCGTGCGCGACCAGGGCGACATGCCCGCCACGCTGTCCCGCTACGGGGTCGGCCCCCTCAATGCCTGGCGCTGGCACCTGGCGGCGGCCAATGCGGGCGAGGCGGCGGACCAGTACGCGCGCTTTGACGCCACGCCGCGCGCCGACAGCCCGCAGCAGGACTACCGCAATGAACCCCATGCCTTCGGCTGGGTGGTGGAAGTCGATCCCTTCGATCCGGCCAGTATCCCGGTCAAGCGCACCCACCTGGGCCGCTTTGCCCATGAAAGTGTGGTTTTCGCGCCGGTGCGGGAGGGGGAGCCGGTGGTGCTCTACTCCGGCGATGACGCCATGTTCGAGTACATCTACAAATTCGTCTCCGCCAGGCCCTGGCACGCGGCCGGCGCCAGCGGCGCGCTGCTGGACGAGGGCACCCTCTATGCCGCGCGTTTCGACAGTGACGGCAGCGGCGAGTGGCTGGCGCTGGCGCCCGGCGTCAACGGCCTCGGTCCTGAAAACGGTTTTGCCACCCTCGCGGATGTCCTGCTCAATACCCGCGGCGCAGCCGATGTGGCGGGTGCCACACCGATGGATCGCCCGGAGTGGGGCGCTATCGACCCCGGTACCGGGCAGGTGTATTTCACCCTGACCAAGAATACCCGGCGCAGCGCCGGGCAGGCGGGGGGTGCCAATCCCCGGGCGGACAATGTCATGGGCCAGATCGTGCGCTGGCGCGAGGCCGGCAATGACCACGCCGCGTCGACGTTCACCTGGGACCTGTTTCTGCTGGCGGGGGGCCCCGATAGCGGGCGCGACCTCCAGGGCAGGCCCCTGGACGCCGACAACCTGTTTGCCAATCCCGACGGGCTCTGGTTCGACGCCGACCGCCGCCTGTGGATACAGACCGATATCTCGGACCTGGACCAGAACCGGGGACCCTACCGACCCATGGGCAACAACGCCATGCTGGCCGCCGATCCGGACAGCGGGGAGCTGCGGCGCTTCTTCACCGGTCCGCCGGGTGCCGAGATCACCGGCTGCGTGACCACGCCGGACCAGACCACCCTGTTCATCAACGTGCAGCATCCGGGCGCCAGCACCTCGGCGGAGGATTTCGCCGCGGGCCGGATGGACAGCCACTGGCCCGGTGGCGGGAAGTCGGTGCCGCGCTCGGCGACGGTGGTGATTACCCGGAATGATGGTGGCAAGATAGGGGCCTGACCAGCGCTATGGCATACCGGGATGGCGGCACACTACAGGACCTTTGTTGTCGCCAACCCGACTGCGGGCGCCGGCAGTGTCGCCAGGCAATGGCCGCTGCTCGAGCGCTTGCTGCGTGCCAGGATACCGGAGCTGCAATATGCGTTCACCGAGGGTCCGGGGCACGGCACCCTGCTGGCGCGCGAGGCCCTGCGCGCGGGCTGGGAGATGGTTGTCGCCGTCGGCGGCGACGGCACCCTGAACGAGGTGATCAACGGCTTTTGCGAACAGCCCGATCCGCACGACTGTTACGCCCTTGACGAGCAGGGCTGGATCAACCGGCTGGGACCGGCTCCGCAAGCGCTGAGCGACAGGGCGGTGCTGGGTATTGTGCCCCTGGGTACGGGCAGCGACTTCCGGCGCAGCATTGGACTCTCAGGTGGCCTGCGCGAGAACATCGAGCTGCTGGCGGGGCGCGCGACCCGCGCTGTCGATCTCGGCCAGGTCGGGTATCTGGATCGCGGGGGTGAACTTGCCACCCGCTTGTTCATCAATATCTCCAGCGCCGGTTTCAGTGGCCGGGTGGTCCACTTCGCCAACCGCGGCTGGAAGGGCGGCGGCGGCCGGCTGAGCTTTATCCTCGCGTCGCTGCGCGCCCTCGCCGGATGGAAGAACCTGGAACTGGCGCTGCGCCTCGACGACATCGAGATCCGCGGCCGCATGCTGGCGCTGGTCGTGGCCAATGGCGAGTATTTCGGCGGCGGCATGCGGATTGCCCCCGGTGCCCGTCTCGACGACGGCCAGTTCGAGGTTGTGGTGCTGGGTGATCTGCCCCGGTGGCAGCTGCCGGGACTGCTGCCCGGAATCTATCGCGGCAGCCATCTGCACCATGCCCGGATAACCCGCCATCGCGCGCGCCAGGTGTCAGTGCGTCTCACCGCGGCGGCCCCGGGCCTTGTCGACCTGGACGGGGAGCAGCCCGGCTGCCTGCCGGCCATGTGGAACCTGTACCCGCACGCGCTGCGGCTCAAGGTTCGGAACGTGGGCGGCGCCGGCACCCCTGGTCGCTAGCGCAGCCGCTCGATCAGCAGCGCACTACCGGTACCTGCCGCGCCCGCCGCGGAGACAATGCCCCACTGCAGGTCGCGCCGCTCCAGCTCGTCCAGCAGGGTGCCGGCCATGATGGCGCCGGTGGCGCCCATGGGGTGGCCCAGCGCAATCACGCCGCCGTTCACGTTCAGCTTGTCGTCGGGGATATCCAGCTCGCGCATGGCCACCACGCTGATGGCGGCGAAGGCTTCGTGGATTTCGAACAGGTCGATGTCCGCGGCAGTCAGGCCCTGATCCGCCAACAGCTTGCGGGTGGCTTCAATGCAGCCGCTCAATACCTGCAGCGGGTCGGCATTGACCGTGGCGCTGGCCACGATGCGGGCGCGAGGGCGCACCCCGCTGCGCTCGCCCCAGGCCTCATCGGCAATCAGCACCAGGGCGGCGCCGTCCGCCATGGCGGGGGAGTTGCCCGGGGTGTGAATATGCTCCACCTGCTGCAACTGCGGGTAGCCCGCGAGCTGGAAAGCATCGATGCCGGCGGCGCCGGCCTTGGCAAACACGGCGGGCATCTCTGCCAGTTGGGCGGCGGTGGTATTGGCGCGAATGCATTCGTCGGCGCTGACCGTGGTGCCATCCTCAAGGGTGATCGGCACAATGGAGCTGAACCAGCCCTGGTCCCGGGCGTGGGC
>TARA_R110002110_G_scaffold19649_3_pt1 | contig 26603 bp, 24 predicted proteins | sample TARA_R110002110 | Tara Oceans TARA_R110002110 (sample SAMEA4397330) | marine metagenome | biome: Polar Biome; feature: [SRF] surface water layer (ENVO:00010504); material: water (ENVO:00002006), including particulate matter (ENVO:01000060) such as... | depth 5 m
CTTAAGCACAGTCTTGATTGCCTGACGCTGGAAGGTATAGAACCAAGCGACCTTGGCAATGTATTTCTTTTCAAAGTTGCTAAGCCCACCGTAATCAAACAGTGCTTCTCTTGCCAGACGGATAGCCTCTTGCTTAGACTTACCTTCTTTAAGAGCCTTGACAAGCACGCCAACTCTAAAGGCAACATCAGTTCCATTACCAAGTTGTGTGGTTAGGTTCATTTCTCTTGCAGGGTTCCAGTTCCTTCTCATCTGATCTTTAATAAAGCCAACTGAAGTTCCATCAGCCAGTTGCCCAGAGTAGCGAAGCATACTTTCTAAGATGTTAGAAGAGATCTCTGCTCGTGCCTGAGACTTAGTAATAGAGTTATCCACAACCAGATCCGCAAGCATAGAGGTAGTGATAGGCTCTCTTGTTACTGGATGCGTAAACAAAACTCTATCTGATATCTTCTGTCCCATCAGTCTCATACCATAGACCTGCTTCATTACATCGACAACATCAATATTAAATACTGACATAGCGTATCGACCACCAACTGTAGAGTCAATGATTGCAGGTGCGGTTAGAGCATTAGCCATTAAGAAGTTAATGTTGGCAATAGGAGTAACACCTGACAACACACCGGTCTTGGCTATGTTAGCACCAGCCTCAAGGTTCTTAGCAGGCGAGAGTGTATCACCGATTATCTTAGCCAGTCTCTGCACACCGGGAGCAGGGTCTAGTTTAATCTTTTCAGCATGACCAATCAACTCTTCCATAAACTCAAGCGTGTCATCGGAAAGGTTAAACTTACTGGGTGCTGTACCCATAGGGCTAATCAGTTTAATATTCTCTAGGACCTCACTCAAACCTTCTATGTCTGTAGCCTTGATAAGCGCCACCTTGGATGTGATGCCCTCGAAAGCAATTGGGATATCCATAAGTGCTTCGGCAGGACCAGCAGGAACCAGACCCGGACCTGTAGGCTTCCTTGCTTTCTCAAACATCCTGCGGGAGGATTCCATAATAACTTTATATTCTTGCTCTGACAGGTTGCGGCCAACCGAGGAACCCAGATTTTTAATATACCTCTCACCCGGTGTTGGTACAGTGTAGCCACTACGATGTGCTGCTTTACCATAGGCAAGGCCTAGTGCATGTTTAATCTCTTCAGTTGCGTCTAATGCGGAACCACTACGCTGAACCATAGCATCAGCAATGTCTTGGATGATTGGCGACATCCTATCAGTTACATCCACACCAGTGGCTGCATCAATAGCATCTGCCATAGAGGCTTCATACAAGCGCTTTAGTTCTTCTTCAGTAGGACTACCAAACCTCATTGTGCGTCGAGACCTGCGCATCTCATTAGCAAAGATAACACCACGATGCTTACTGTCTGTAGTAATAAACCTAGCAACAAACTGTTGCGTTGGGAACAGGAAGGGGTCAAGCCTTCTGAACTCCTCCGCTGTCTGCTTAACTATGTTGGCTTGTTCTCTTGCTATAAAGTTAGCAATCAGAAGTTGTGTGTGGTTCTTAAAAGAATAGATCGGAACTTCACGGCTTAACTCTTGCAGGAACTTACCCGCACCGTTAGCACCCATGAAACGATCAGCACCCATCTCAATAAAGTCTCCCAATGGGCGACCTTGCATAGTCTTATGTACGCTAACAAGAACCTGATATGCTTCGTCATACTTACCGTCTGCAATCAACTTAGCGAAAGCCCGCTTACCTTTGTTAAGGAAACTGTTAGGCTCCTCACCCAACTCGGCAATAAGAGATTTAATCTTATGTACAGGCAAGGAGATCTTACTAAGTTCAATGGTTCTGCCAGTAGTCTGTAGGGTCTGGGAGATTGTCTCGTGTCCGCCAAACATAATAGAAATGTAATCATCAAACAGATCTTCTATTCTTCCAGCATACACATCGGCAACAGTCTTACCAAATGCCTCAGATGGTGTAAAGCCTTGTGCTCTGTTGCGCATAACGCGAGAGTTGTAAGACTCTTGTATGGCACCAAACCTATTTTTAATTGTATCGATGTACTCTCTGGTGATAGGATTGTATACTCTTGTCGGACCAAACATAGCCTCTGAGACAGCCCTCGTGCCCTCTCTAAGCCCTCTTGCCAATGGGCCTAGGCGGATAGCCTCGGGAGCAAACAACTCTTCAATAGACGCTGCCTCAAGCCTTGCTGATACACCACCTTTAGTTCTTAGTGTCTGGGCAGTTAGTGCTTTACCAACAGCAGTCTCTGTACCGGGGAGCCTAGTGGCAAACTCCATCAGTGCTGCTTCTCTAATAATATTAATCTGTTCGCCACTGACATCCTGTCTAATCTGTGTAAGGCCAAGGTCTTGCAGTCGTCGTCTTGCAGGTGTCTGACCAAACTGATCTAGGTTCTTAACATATGCCTGTACTTCTCTAAGCAAAGACTGGGGTATCTCGATAAGGGTAGAGTTGGTTACTTCTTCACCTGCTGCAAGTTTCTTGCTAATCTCATCGATGTAATACTTATTAAGTTTGCCTATCGGGCTCTCGTCAAGTTGCTTAACCACCCGCTCAAGAGTAGTTCTTTCTATAAACAGTGAGCCAACTCTAAGTTGATCCAACCCACCAGCAAACCGGCTGGCTGCTTCCATAGACTTAGCCAATGTGCTTTGGGCTTGCTCTCTTAGGATTCCTCTAGCAAGGGCTAGGTTGGCTTCTCGGCTAAGTTCTGGTAATGTTCCCGTAGCCAGACTCTGCTTTGCTGCCTTTAACTTTTCTACAACAGGACCTGTCTCGAACACGATTGCATTTGCTATCCCATCCTCAACCAGTTTATTAAAGTCTGCAACCTTGGTAGGTATGCCTAAGTCTCTGGTACGATCAAGGATGCGAGTGAAGTGTCTGACATCAGGGTCAAGTCGTACAGACATAAAAGGCTCAAGACCTTTCGTTGGGACAATAGCCTCTGTGCTCTCCATGAACTTCTTTAGTTTAGGTGTAGGAAGATCAAAGCCAAACGAATCAATAACAGTTCTTAGGTCATCTGCTGATAGTGTGCTTAGCAGTCTCTTGCCTGAAGGCTCAAGGAACAGACGACCAAGCCTACTGTTAAGACCATACCCAACAATACTAAACAAGCCTTGCAAGTTACCAATGGCGCCTAGGGCAGCCTCATCCATAATGGCTTTAGCACCGGGAGGCATTGCGCTTTCATCTAGTTTAGCCATATACTCAACCAGACTATTTCTTTTTGATTGTAGTTTAGGGTTGAGGAACCTGTCGCCCATCATTGAGAAGGCTTCTATAATCTCATCCATCGTATCAATGGTAAGACGATACCTAGCATAAGCAGCGGCTGTGTCCGTCTTAAAGAAAAGACCATCCTTCTCGGCAGCCCTAATGTATGCGTCTAGTTTCTTACCATATGCTTTCGTGCCACCAAGCCACCAAGATATAATTCCTTGATTACCATCGGGGCCTCCTTCGAACAACCACTTAAAGTTGCCGGGCTTTCTCATATTGACAGAGAAGATAGGGTTTCTAGTCGAGGAGAAACTAGGGATAGACTCCTCAATGACATCATCGAAAGTTAGATACACTAGGTCAGAGGCTGGAGGGAACTCAAACAGATTGTTAAGATCGTTAGAGAACCTAGCCGCTACCTTATCAACTGCTGCACGAGCCCTGTTGTAAGAAGAGAACCTAACATTATCAAACCAAGCAGGTGCCCATCCGCTCACGCCTTCCATCTCTAGGCTCACACCTTCAGTAAATAAATCTCTTGTACCTCGTTGGAATCTAGGATCTAAAGAAGGGATTGATGGACCTTCTGGTGTTTGTATCTTACCTCTGAACATAGGTGTCGGGACATCATCACCAGCAGAGCGTGCCTTACCATACAGTCCAGCAAAAGAAGTAAAGTCCTCTGCTGTATCTGGTCCTAAGTAATCTCTATACGGGCGTGTGTTCTTAGCAACGCCATCTGTAGGCTCGACAACACGGACCCTTACTTCGTATATCTCTTCTGCGCCACGCTTACGGAAAGCATTAATATATACTGATGGTGTCTCTGGCCCACCCTGAAGAGAGATAGACTTGACAGGGACAGGAGGAGTTAGCCTTTCTGCTGTACGAGCGTCCAGTCCTTTATTAATAAGGTCATCGGCTGTGACCATAGGATCTGTGATATCAACTTTAAACTTCTTCAGAACTGCTTCAGCATAGGTAAAGTATTGTTTAACCTTAGGGTCAGCGTTCTTGGTCTTGCCTAGTTTAAGTCTGCCCTTCTGTCCTGTAGGCTTATAAGGTTTCTCGCTAACGATACGAGAAGATATAGCAGGGTCATACATCTTGACACCGGGCTCAGTAATGTCCTCGGTATACTTAACTGCTCTACCCTCAGCCAAATGTTCTGGGGTTATATTCTCTACTCTCTCTATGTCGGGCATACCGGGCTTACCCTCATCAACAACCCGAGTTGGACCTGCTACTTCCTGTGCTCTTAGCAGATCTTCTACTGCATTGACAGCGTCCTCTGACATATATACTTTAGAGATGGCCGATACACGAGGGTCAAGCGGATTAACAATACCAGTCTTTACCTTGCCTAGTGTGCCACCCTCTAGTATCTTAGCAGCACCACGAGCAATAGTTATTTGACTAGCCCATACCCGTGCTCTATCCTTAGCGGACAAGGCTGCCTTAGCAGACACACCACCAACATCCTGCCCCATACGAGCAGCGGTCTTAACTAATCTACCAGCATCACCCACTATCCCTAGGTCAATAGGAATAATAAAGTCTACACCAAAGCCTGTATACCAAGCAGCATTACCAAAGAATTCTTCTGCTGTCTCGGAGAAGCCTACCGTCTCTGCCATGTATCTGGCTGCTTCCTCAAACGCTGTGGCAGATCCCCCGCCCTCTACTACTCTTTGTTCTATAGCCTGTGCAAAGGGACGGGCATCACCCATACCAGCAAGTGCAGCAGTACCTTCTATCACACCATACGCAGCAGAGATAGGTGCCATCAACCCACGCATTATCTGGGAGGTATCAGACTCAACAGTTCTGCCTTCCTCCATCTCGGTCAGAGCATTGTTTAACCAATCTTTTAATGGTACATCACCAGCATACTTGAGCAAGAAAGGCTGCCATTCTATTCTTTTCTCATCAGGATCAAGACCATCTAAGTACTGAATGTATTCGGTTCTTGCTTGGTCATAGTATGAAGAATGCAAGTAGTCTTGCATTGCTTTCTCTTCTGCGGGAGACTCTGTAAGTATTTGTTTTCCCATACCTCTTGCCATAGGGGCAAGCACAGGTACGCCAGTAGCCTCAACTAAAGATCTCGTGCCTTCGTATAGCGGACCAATGAGAACAGAGTCTTTAGCACCACCGGGAGTAACATCCTCCTCGATGACACGACGCATCTCTCTTGCTTGATCATCTAATGTTTTTTGTTGTATGTCTAGGTCGGGAGCAAAGGGAGCAGGCTCATCCTCTGGCCTTACAACAGCCTCCTCCATCAACTGCTCTTCGGTAGGGAACACCTTGGCAGCAGGTGGGGGCAACTCCACACCAGACCTCATCACACGCTTCTCGGTAGCCTCTAAGGCACCCCGTCTAAAATCTTCTAATGACCTACCACCTGTGAATGGGATAGGCTGGTCCTCTATGAACTCTGGGACTAAAGGTATATCAGTTGCTCTTTCTCGCCTAGGGTCGTCAGCAGTTTTTAGTTCACCAAGCAATTCTATAATGGCTGGCTTAGCAGCACTTGTCTTGATGGCGTCTAAGTCTTCTGTCGACAACACACCAGTGGCTTGGTTAAGGATATTTACTTCTTCTAGTAAAGAGTTGTAGTCATCCTCGTCCGCAAAGCCACGGAACTCTAGTTCTCTGGGGTCCATAAGCAACTGCTCCTTATTCTAGCGTTGTATTAATCTGTCCGGTGCGCAAGTTATATAGGGTCTGATACACATGGGTAGACAAGTCTTGCGACTGTCGCTTGGTATCATAGGTCTCTTGCCCAACAATATTTCTTAGTGCTGCTTTAATGTTGTCTGCGCTTTGATCATCAGCATCAGCAAGTTTATAGATTTGTTCCAACTGATCATTGGTTAAGGATGCAGTCTGCTCAATACCAGTACCTTGCAACTTCACAGGACCATAGGAGTCATATGCAATCTTGGCAAGGTCAAGCCCTGTTGCAGTCTTATCGGCTATACCCTTAAAGATTTCTGCTGCTGTCATACCAGCAAGAGCAACTGTCTCATTACGCTTGGCTTGCTTCTCCTCTGCAACAGAAGGTAGTGAAGTATCAGCAGCCCCCATTGCTGCAAGTTCAGCGCTAATGTCAGGAGCAAGTATTTCTTCTTCGTCTGCAAGAAGGTCAGTAGTATCAGCCGGGTCATCAGTAGCGATAGGAGCAAAAGTAATATCTTCTTCTATCTCTTCTCTCGTTGGCGCTAAGGTAGGTACAGCAGGAGTTGCGCCTTGAGGTATGGTAGCGGTAGGGGCAGGTGCTTGCGTGGCTTCTAGGGCTGCTAGAGAGCCTCCTACATCATCTCCTACTGGAGGCACCGTACCCTCTGGAGCAGTAGGCACTGAAGGAGCAGGAGATCTTTCTATGGCTGCCATAATGTCATCCTCTTCTACCCTATCCGCACCCAATATAATATCTGCTGTCTCTGGGGTAACAGGGGCTTCGGTGGGTTCATCCACAGGCAGACCAGCACCTTCTCTTAGACTTCTTGCTAATCTATCGGCAATCATATTCGCACCACCGGGGTTTGTTCCGGCAAGTTCTTTTAGTTGCTGCATGTTAACATCAAGTTCTTTATACATCTCAATGGCTTGCGCTTGGTCGATGTCAGGATCTGTCTCAACATAAAACTGTACAAGGTCATCAAGAGTAACATCATCAATGTCTCTGGTCTTGCCACCTGTAAAGGTTACCGTTTCTTTACCAAGACGCTTAGTTATATTCTCTGGTAGAAGTTCTCTTACAACTCTAGGGGTCAGGTCCACTGACCGTGTCAAGCCTTCGTCAAGAAGGTCTGAGATTTCATATATCTCTTCGGCAGTAGCGCGGGTAGGCTTGCTCATAAGACGGATAAGACGACGCTTCTCTTTGCCTGTAAGAGGGAATGCCATGATGACCGCAGTTCTTTCACGAGGGTCAAGAGTTATTAAGTTACTCGTAACTTCCTGTTGTATGTCGCGGATCCTTTCTTGCTTGGCTAGTGTTTGCCTAGAGCCATACAGTCTAGTATATATTTCTGATGCCTTACGCTCAATGTCTTCTGGAGAAAGGATGGCCATATCACCAAACAATTCTTCTTCTTCTACCGCAAGGTCTGCCTCAAGTGCTGCAATCTGTTGAGATAGTTCTGGATACTCAGCAACATAATCAGCATATGTCTTTTGACTGGGACCAGTAGGTACTCCACCCACACCAACCTGTGGTGCAGCAATATCAGTAGTAGTTGCTTTACTTCTTTCAACAGCAAGGAAAGGTGTCATCCCATCTTCGGTAGCCAGTAAGGAGGCAACACCCGGCTCAAAGCCAAAGGCTTCTGTCATAGCCAAGGCCACATCTTGAGGTGTTACCTTACCGGGGTACTTAGCAATAAAAGAATCTTTAGCAGTCTTATATGCACTCTCTAGACCAGCAAGTCTCTGGACTTCCGTAAGGGTATCACCAACACCAGCAGGGTAGGCTTCTCTCATAGCCTTATCTATATCTGCTGCAACACCTGCTCTGGCCGTAGTGGTAGAATCTACTACTGATGTGCCTGTAGCGGTACCTCGTGTAGGATCAATAAGAGCATCGGACATTCTTTTTCCTGTGCCCTCTACCGTAGCCTTCCTTAACATATCATCAAAGTCATCACCCTTGCGTGCTACTTCCTTAGCACCAGCGACAGCAGCCCTTGATGTAAGGTCAGCGTTCTGTCTAGCAGCAGCAGCAGAATCTTTTTGTAGTTGCAATGCAACCCTAGCATCTGCTTGGATCTGATCACTAATAAGTTTATCTAATGTACCTTGCGCATCTGCAAGCCTACGCAGTTTACGGTTAAGAAGATTAACCTTTGCTGCGCTAGGAAGTTTTGCATACTCATCCTTAAGCACGCTTTCATAGATACGCATATAGTTTGCTTCGTTGCTCTGCATATCCATTGCGATTATTTCTGCTACAGTAGGCATCAGTTTCTCCCCAACAGTTGGTCAAGTCTTACAAATTCTTCTTCTTCCGCTAAGTTCCGCATTTGCCCTTTAGCATTTAAACGATCATACTCTGCTCTATCAAACCCTGATACCTCACCAAACTCTCCAGCCATCAGAGCCCTGTCAGCATCATACGCTTTTCTTTGTTGGTCTAGACTAACAGCACCTAGCCCTTGGCCAATAGCCCCCAGACCAGCAGCAGCAGCCCCACCGATAGCCGCTGTAGCCTGTGCTCCTGCCTCTATACCTGCTTGCTCATACCCCTCTCTGGCTCTACGCTTCTCTGCCATGGTAGCAGCCTCAACACCAGCAATCATTTTTCCTATGTCCATCTGGCTCTTTCTGGCTTGCTCACCTGCTTGCTTCTGGACCCTAAGGATATCACCACCCGACACTTGACCACCTGTATAGAAGTCAGCCATACGAGAATAAAGTTCTCTCTGTCCTGCCTGTACAGCACCAAGGCCAGCAGCCTCTAACTCTAATCGCTGCTCACGAGACAGACCCGGCGTTGCTTTAAGTTCTGCTATACGCTTATCAATTGCTTTCTTAGTCTTCTGTGTAGCGGCTACCTGCGTACCAGCAGACACTGCTGTTGCTGCGATTGCTGTTACTATTGCTGCTATTTCTACTCCGGTCATACCTTGACTCCTATATAATAAAAGATTTGTCTATTATGTTGATGACTGTACTGATTCAACAATGACACCCGTTGTTCCTGTGATTGCTATCTGATAATCTGATACTGCTCCCAGACATAAGTGATGCCATCCGGGTTGCAAGTTTTCTTTAATTAGGTGGAATGAGGCGTGTTGTAGCCAAGCCTTACGGTAGCCATTAGATCTCATTCTTATTCCCATCGCTCTCTCGATTGTCCAAGAGGTGTCTGCTTCTGCACGATACATAGCAAAGGCATCTATATAACTACCAACACCACCAGACTGTCCGGCAGATGCACTGTTATGGATAGAGTCTGGTATGAATGCTGGCTGGTACCAGAACTCTACTATGCAGTCTGCTGACTTCTCTAGATAAAAAGATACACCTGTCTTTGGTAAGCAAGTAATCATCTCGCCAGTAAGATATCCACTTGCAGTACCAGAACTCTTCTCTGCAATGCGAGGATGAGATATGTCAGTCATCACACCATTATAAGAAGTTGCTATTGGGAATCCTAAATCAAATGGATCACCCGCATCCCACGACTCACCGTTTATTAAACTAAAGTCATTACACACAGCAGCAGTTGTACCTGAACAACCAACAGCCATGATGTCAAACTTAGATGGACCGGTCTTAGATACTTCTAGTTTCTTTAGTTCTTTAGGTCCAAAGTATCGGTTGGTCGTACCTCGTGTATTGTTAACATAGATATCACCCGATGCTAAGCCACGGTTAACCTCTGACCTTAACTTCTTAAAGTTTGCCTCTTGCGAGGTTGCTGTAAAGGCTTCGTCATTAGACCAAGTTTTAACTCTAGTAAATGCCATCTTAAGAACTCCCCGACCTACGGTCTACTGTCATGCTGCTGCGCCATCCACTTAATATTGCTACTGCATCTGCATCACACTTGATAACCATTCTGGTACCATATATAATATCATCTGCTCCCAAGATCTTAATACCTGACCAGTTGGCTGTAACATAATGCCGTGCAGTTTCTGACTTTGCAGAGTCCTGATTGGAAACTATATTTGATACACCACCGAACTGAACCTCACCCGCAGTAACAAAATCTGTATAGCCTCCCAGTGTACCCGACCCATCGTTGGTTGTAGCATACTGCATCTTAATAGAAATGATATCATCAGCCGCTGCTGTAACACCTGCACCTACATTGCAGAATATGGCTATACTAAAGTTAGCACGCATCACATCGAACTGCTTAAGGGAGAAGCCCGTGTTGCCATTAAACAATTGTTCTGATGTCACCCCACCAGATGTTACTATAGTAGTAAAGGATGATGCGTTGCTGTTGTTGAAAGTGTTAGAGATGTTCCATATATCACCATCATTTGTATTAATATGCAAGATGCCGCTGATTGGTTTTGACTGCTGAACCTGATGGCCTGTAGTGAATGCAGTGTTAGGTAGTGTTAGGTTGTGTCGTATGATACCGCCTTCCATAACATTTGTTTTATCTATGTCATTCGCACCTAACGCATCCTCAAACTTTTGCATAGTAGTGTTAAGGTCTGTAGTCTCAACGAGATCATAGTCCTTATCAAATACTGTTACGCCTTCTACCTTAGCCATTGATTAACCTCCATCATCTATAGATGTTCCTAGCCCATGCATATGCAGACTTTACAGTAAAGAAACTTGTATCCTGTCCTGCCCATCTAAAACCGTGTGGCTTAATGATAACATTAAACACTGGGCTTCCACTTACGATTGGTGTGAAGAAGGGGATGGTCGTCGTGTTGTACCCTTTACCAATATAGTTTGTATCGGCAACCTTTCGTCCTGCTATGTACAGTTCTATATTATAATAGTTCTTTAACTGTCCAGCCTCGTTGCCATTGGGAGTTGTCCATGATCCTATGTTATCTACTACCAGTGTAAGCGACCCACGAAGGAAGCCTTCTTTAACACCAGCCAGTGTGCCTGAAGCAACTGATGCTTTACCAGCAAGCATATCATTCTGCGTAAAGGTTTGATCTGTGGTCGAATCAACAAGAGTATAATACTTGCTCATAGGATTCATAGACACAGCAGTATAGTCTATCGATTGATCGGGCAACTCGGTATGCTGCAATCCACCGTTGATGATATTAATATTCTCTTGTGTCTGCGCATTGAGGCCTGTACCTGTGATAGCCTCACCCTCACCCCATTGCTGACCGGGTATGATCTTCATTAGTATGTTCCTCCGCGACTGTTAGCCATCTGATTAAACTTAGCCTGATAGGTCTTCAACTCACCCTTGTATCTATAGTTAACTTTATATCCTAGCACACAGACCTTCATGCCCAAGTTGAGAGCAGGTGTAATACTATCACCCTTCTCATCTAACACTAGGCTAGCAGCGTTGGTGGTCGTGGTCTCTATCTGGAACTGGAAGGACACAGCGTGTAGTGGTGCTACATCATAGCGTACAGTAAGCATCCTTGTAGGTCCAGCAGCATTGGCCTTGTCAAAGGTGGCTGACCCTGCCTGTGTCTGTGTAAGATAAAAGGAACCGTAAGGTTGTCTCTCTGGATTCCTTATCATAGTAGATACAGTACCTGCACTATACTCGATTGGATATCTATCGTAATCAATAAAGCAATTGAGTTGTGGCTTAGCCTGACCACCAGTCTCAAGGTAATCAAACTCTACAGAGAGAACTTCTTTTTTATAATCATCATCGCCAAAGTCTAGCCATGCTGTAGCAAACCTAGTGTTGGGTGGCTTGCGCTCTGCATAGGTAGGATCTTCTGCTGACCCTGTAACCTTTATTCCCCACGTTGGTCGTCCACACCATAACTGCAATCCGTTGTTGACTGCATAGTTAATAGCATTGTCCTCATACCCAGTAAGGTTAGCAATGGTTGTCTCGTAGTTGGAACCAAATAAAGTAAAGCCTTCTGGCAACTGCGTGAAGGAGGTCGCTGGTACCTCTTGCCTAATGGTCCATGTCTTGATAGGGGCATGATATACAAAGCCCGTCATAGGGTCGTTAAAGCCATCTGTGGGTAGGCTACACCAATACTCTTGGTCCTTAGCATTATAGGTAGATGCTGCTATCTGACAGTTGATTAAGTTTGTATTGTCTAGGTATCCGCCAAGCCCATCAGAGATAGAAAGTATTTTAACTTGGTCATACTGTGGGTTGCCAGAGATTGCATAGAAACCATTCTGTCCTAGGAAGACAACGCCTGTACCCGGTACGAACTGAATACTCTTATGTGCTATGCAACCTATGCTATCTGATATCGTAGTAAGATAGAAGCCACCTTGCTCATCTGGGATCAAAGCAAAGATGCCCCGCCTAGCAAAGATATATAATATGTTGGCTGATGGGAAGATCCCCGTGAGATCCCCTACCCCATAGCCAGAGATGTTATAATAGTTGTCATTGCCGAACTGTTCAAACTTACCAGCCTCTGAATAGTATATAGCAGTAGAGTCTATACCCCCAGCAAGAACAAGTTTGTTTCCCCATAGAGTTGCGAACTTAGTATCAACAGGCATGGTACCTGTCTCATTAATCGTAGGCATCTCTGATGCTAGGTTAACATCTGATGCCATGTCAAGGTAGAAGGTCTCGCAGTTGTTGGGTATCTCATCAACAAAGTAAAAGGTTTCTTCTGCTGGGGCTGACGCTGGGTCTATGCTAAACAGATTTAAGTTCTTTGTTCTGTATATCCTACGGGTAAGCGTTCCCTCTGGACCTATGGGTATGTTGGTGATAGGTAAGAAGAAGCGCGATGAGGATAGGTTAAACGTTTCTTCGTTAGCATCATCACCACCATCGCCATCCATCTGCCCTAACCAACTAATAAGTTTACTACCCTCGCTTGCTGGGCTCTCACTACCAGTGTCGCTTACATATGCAATCTTATATTTGTATGAGCACTTAAGGTTATGAAGTAAGTTTGTTTGTATAGCAGAACCCTTAGCATCATCAGTCAAGTCACCGAACTGTGCTCCCGGATCCATACCAGCAGAGTTCCCGTATCCCCATATACCTACTGAGTATGTGCCTGTATCTTCATCAGTAGTAGTGAATGCCCAAGTATATGCACTCGACGCGTCGACCTTGCCCATAGAAACTCTTGACGGTGTGATAGGCGTGGGAGGAGGAGGTTGGACAGCATAGCCAAATGGTTCTATCCTATCTCTGTTAAAGAACTTTAATGCCCTGTTGCCGGGGATGTTAAAGATGATAACGTAGTTGCCTGCATCAATATATTGCACCCCTGGGTCTGTTAGCGATCTATTATTAATTCCATACTCTTGCTGTACTTCCAATGGCTTCGTGAGTATCGTTCCTACGTTGTTCTGGTTCTTAATATACTTGATTGCTGTAGGGGTTTCGTAGATTATATATCTTTCTGACCCTCCGTTCTTTTCCCATGCGTATACTGACCAGACTACTTCACCTTCTACAAAGTTTGATGTTGCTGTGACATTCAGTTCTTCATTGTAAGGTACCCATCCTCTGTCGTTAATGAATGCCATTAGTCTGGCATCATAACGCCAGTTCTCTGCAACCCAAGCAGAGTTTTGATTTTGTGCCCTCAGCCTTCTTTCTATACCGATAAGGTTAGGCTGCTCAAATGTTCTATCTACTTTGGACATCTATTGTTATCCTTAACTGGTGTAAGTTACTGTGTATCTAGGGAATCGAGCACGGCTGAAGATTGAACCAAACCTTTGTGATTGGCCACGTTGTACAACCGAATCCATATTGGTTGCATACCTACTGTCTAGTCTGCGTAGTAAAGTTTCATACTTCTTCTTGTGCAGTTCTGCCAGAGTTGGGTTGGCAAACCTCATGTAGATCTGTTGCAGTACTAACTCTACTATGATCATATGAAAGTTCTCTGGGATTGCAGGTACATCAGAGTCCTTTCTTAGTTCTTGTGGTTTGTATATGTATCTAAGTGTAAAGTAGTTTAAGTTTCTATTGTCCTCGTTCTCATAGTCTGTAGAGGTATATGTCTTGTCTCCTCCGGTAGGTCTTGGGTAGAAACGAATAACCTTTTGTGTTCCTCCGTGATGTGCATACCGAGGACGAAACAATTGTTCAGTTGTTATGTCTCTCGCAACAGAGCCAGATGGCTTACGAAGAGGTAGGTCATGGCGGACTGGGTTGCCTGCTGCATCTACCAAGGTCCAGAACTTATCTGACTGTGAGCCATTGTCGAATGAAGGATAGAATACATAAGCACCATCTGATTCTTTGATACCAAGATAAATGATTGGTGCTTTGTTAGCCCACTCTTCTGCGTTAATCTCTGTTGCTGGCTGCCATTGGTAGGTTATCTTTGTGTTGCCTGTAAGGCCACTAGCAGCGACGAGGATAGCAGACTCGATACCTGTTTCAAAGTCATAGGTAGAAACGCCTACAGCATACTCCTTGGTCGCGACAAGGCTACCGCCTGAACCTATCGTAACTCCTTGCAACCATTCCAGTGGTTCTGTATTACCAAAGTTAAGTGGAACATAATAGTTAGGCTTGGCTGCTGTCTGGTTAAGTCTAAGGTTAGCATCTACATCCATACGTGGTGGAACAGAATATGTTTTACCTTGTCTCGAAGCATTCGTTATTGTACTGTCTCTGAATGTGATGTCCATAATCTCAATCAGATCTTGGGGAAGAACATAGTCTTGCTTGGCAACAGTCCAGTTAGTTGTAGTAGTTGTTGCCTCTGCTGAAGTTCCTCTCCAGTCTTGCCCTAAGGTAAACACCTTGCCATCATGTGACTTACCTAATGCATAGTTTCTATTGTTCCCATCCTGTAGGATAAGAGGATACATACCGATGTGGTATGGGTTAGCCTTTGACATAAGAGGATCTATATGATTACCCTCGACAAAGATAGCAGGCTTACTTCCCTGTGCTGTAAAGGTAGCGGTTGTTGATCTATCTGTAACCCCTAGGCTACTGTGTCTGCCACCTGCTGTAGTCTCTATTGTATTGTAGTTAAGTTCTGTGAAGATTGGAATCTCTAATTGTTTTTCATTAAACTCGTAGGCGCGGCGATTCCATATCTCCATATACGCATCTTGGATTGCACTGTTAACATAGTTAATATAACCAGTAGCAACTGAATCATCAGGAGCATACTCGCTTTGTTGTAAAATCTTATTTCTTATTTGTTGTCTGTTCATATACCCCGCCTCGTAAAAAACCCCCTAGCCCAGAACGAGCCAGACTAGGGGGGGAAGGCCCTCAAAGGAGGGCATTATATATTAACTGAAGATACCAAACACAAACACGTCAGCCTTGTCACTCGCAGGAGCCTCAAGGGTCTGCGCCACCGGAGGAACTAAATCATTAGTACCAGCCGCTTGGCATCGACCAGCAGTCCCCGAAGGAACCACCGCCACACCAGCACCCGCTGCATCAGCAACGTTAGCGCCTTCGGCGTAGCCTTTGATAACAACTTCGCAGAGGTCATCAGCAGCAGCGTCTGTACCCGTTCCGTCATGACCGATCATAACACCAATCGCAACTTTGGAACCAGCACCACCAGAGTTTGCCTTCTGGATTTTAACAACCCGGTCAGACCCAGTGACGGCAGCGTCAGCAACCTGAAACGCAACGAAGTCACCGATAGCAATAGCACCAGTGGCGAAGAAGCGCTCAGTCACACGACGGTTGGAAGGACCAACATCCGTACCCGGAGCATCAAGGTATTGAATCATAGATGAAGTAGCCATTAGAATGTCTCCCCGTTTACAAGCAATGCGCTTGAGCCAAGATGTGAAGCACACAGACCACCCATGAACAAGATGCGACCATAACGTCCATCATAACCTGAGATGTCCTCGAAGCCGGTGAACTTAAAGTCAGCGTCTCCATGAACGTGCAGGTAGATAGCGTCAAGGTTAAGCATGGCCATCGTGTTGGAACCAGCAGAGCCAGCACCAGCAGCGACATCCATCGCTCGCTCAGGCATGATCACGCCAGACGAGAACTGAAGGCTCTGAACACCAGAGGCATCAAGAGTCTTCGCATCAACATAACGCTCTTGCGCAAACAGCGCTTGACGATAGTTGACATACCCGTTGGGCGAAGCAAGGGTCAGGTGGAAACGACCACCGTCACCGTCGGCAGGCATAAGCGTAGAAGCCTTGGCTTCCAACTCATACATGGCACCAATACCGTTAGCCGAGAAGTCGTTCCCCGCATTGGCGAACTGGTTCTGGAGACCAACAGCAAGACCGTGGGAAAGACCACCCATCGTGTTGCCCTGTGAAGCAGGAGCAGCATCCTCAAGGAAGCCAGTCGACACGCCTTGTCCAGCCGTGTTACCGTTAATCGTACCAAGCGTAGCAAGGTCGGTCACAGTGTTACCAACAATCTGTTGGTTAATCTTACGCATCAGCGCAGACAGTGCGTTTTTATATCGGACCTCAGCAAGGTCAATAATGGCACGCTCGCCAGAGTTCTCAGCCTCTTCACGACCTGAAATAAGAACAGGCATCGCCAGACGCATCCAGTCATACTCAGCCTGCTGGGTAGCATCACGGACACTAAGGTCCAGTGCTTCCCAACCGCTTGAGAGAACCGTTAACTGCGAGTGCTCTTGCGTTTCCACAGGAACAACCAACTTGTAGCCGCCATCGAAGGTGCGGATCTTACCAAGTTTCTTGGAGATACTGAGGAAAGGAGTCGTCTCAAAGAGCGCCTCGCTGACCTCATCCTCAATCTCAAAAATAGTCGTGGAGAGAATATCATTACTAATTCCAGTCAATGTGATAGACATGATTTTCAATCCTTTATTAAAGTTTAAGTTTCTATTATTAAATGTTTAACGTTTATCCATACGACTACTGAGGGTTGTTTCAGGTGGATGGTCTGAAGTCCTATTTATTCGTGCCGTCTTGAGACTGTAGATAAGTTATCCTATGTGGGTCAAACCTACTGCTTCATATAATATAATACTTTGTCAACCTTACAAGACATTAAGTTTAAGTTCAATCTCTCTGAGAAGTAATCTAATCTCAAACAGTTCTTTAGAGAGTGACTCTCTGTCCAGATAGAACTTACTGAGTTCAGTGTATTCTATCTTATCAAGATGAGTTTCAATCTTCTTAACTTTTTCTTTAAGTTTCATTTCTCTTTATCCTTAAGTGGTTGGTATTCAATGTAAGTTAGGTAGTGTCCTGAGTCTGTATGCTTACGGTAGGATTCTTTGAATGTATCCCACAGAGAACCACCTGACTTACAGATCATTAACAATCCAACCTCAACATTATATTTCATTGAGGTTGGTAAGTATACCCATTCTCTTCTGAAGTCATTGTAAGGTAGTTCCTTACAGAACTCTTCTATTTGTTCAGGTGTATATCTAATAAACTGTCGTGTTCTTAATGAAGGCATTCAAACTCCAGTGGCTCTCTCTCATATATCTTATAGGATTAATCTTGAATCATTATCATTTTATTTTGATTTTGTTTGTTAAACTACAGTTGACTAACTTGCTCACAGATTGGGTGTAGTAAATCGCCTCTACTCTCCCCCTCTACTATATCTATATCGGAATGGTACCATGACATTATACTTTTATTTTGATTTTCTTTTTCTTTGTTAAGATACTTGACTTCCCAGAACGCTTATGATATATTATATATAATGTAAGAATAAATGTTCTATTGGTATTATTGAAAACTATATATTATAGACGGCAAGGAATAGGAGACCTTACTATGAATCAAGAGATTAAAGATTTAATATTTAATAAAGGTGGAGTTGCTAGAATCTATTGTTGGAGTTCTATCAGTAGGTACAAGCCAACCCAAGTCCTTTATAACTACAGACGGATTGCCAATGCAGAGTCTTGGGAAACTACCAATAATGTTTTAATGACTGTCAATGCAGCATTCTTTGCTGATAGAGCAGAGCACCTGATGGATTGGAATCCAGAGAAGAGTGCTGTTAATACTTGGGTTATCAACCTGTTCAATTGGTGGTACCTAGATTGGATGAAGAAACAAATTAACTATGACAACAATGTTAAGAATAATATCAAAGGCTTCCATGATGAAAGTTATTATGCAGAAGCGCAAGTAAATATATCAAACCAAAAACAAGAGGAGATTGAAATGAAACAAGATGACGACGAGATGCTAAACAAGATCTTTATGTTTGCTAAGACTCGTGACAAGGCCCAACGGTTTATCTTTTTAGAGATGACTGGTATGGTTAAACTGCAATACAGTGCAGACAAAAAGACAATCTTAAACTTTCCGGGTAGGGCTAACATCTCAGTTCCCGGCTGGTACAAGCGTAGAACAAAGTTCATTGCTGAACTAAAGGCGTACTGCAATGGCAACTACTAAAAAAACCCCTGCCTCGGAATGAGACAGGGGCTTAGTTAGAATAGGAGACCAACCGATTAAAGTTGATAGAGACAACATCGTCTCTACTAATAGAATGTATTGTCAATCGTATGGAGGGGAAATGTCGTTTAGCAATAGAGAAATAAAAAAGTTCATAAGTATCCAAACCCGGTCTCGTCTACCGTATCCAACAGACAAACTTAATAATAGGAGTAATAGAGATGACAACTGTACAAGCAAAGAGGTGCCCAAAGTGCGGCACATTAAAAGAAGTAAGCAACTTTAGCAAGCATTGCCGTAGTAAGGATGGCCTTCAGGGCTACTGCAAGCCATGCGCTAGCACGAAGTCTAAGCAATGGTATAGGGAGAACCGCCAAGTTGACCCCTATGTATATAAGGTTACCTGCCCAGACCACAAGTATTATTATGGGTCCTCGATGATTCATCTTGATGATCGCATGCGATTGCACTTTAGCAACCAACGTTCCTGTAGCCTTGCCCAGCATGTAACAGGATCAGGCTGGACTGCTGAAGACTTAGACATTTATGTTATAGGTACAGGCGACCTTAACAGTGTAAGGTATCAAGAAGCAATGCTTATCCAAAGCAATCTGGATAATGAGAAGTGCTTGAATATAAAAGGTCCTGATAGGAAATGGATCCCAAATGATATCTAAGAAAGCATTAGGTCAGTTTTACACAACTAACTATGAATACATCCTCGAAGGGTTCAGCATACCACCTAACTCAAAAGTGGTAGAACCTTTCGTGGGTCAGGGTGATTTATTAAAATGGATTGGCCCAGACCACTCAGTAGAAGTATATGATATCGATCCTAAGATTGATGCGATTACCAGAGACACACTTGTAGATCCGCCTGACTATAAAGGAAAGTTTGTAATTACTAATCCTCCATATCTCGCGAAGAACAAGAACAAGGATAAGACCATATACAACAAATATGTTGTTGATGATCTCTACAAAGGTTTTCTTAAATCCTTGGTTGAAGGCAGCGTTGAAGGTGGTATCGTTATTGTTCCTCTTAACTTTATAAGTGATAGAGATAGGAAGATAAGAAACACTTTCTTTCAAGACTATCATATCACAAAGATTAAGATCTTCGAAGAGACTGTATTCCGCGACACCTCTTATACGGTCTGTGCTTTCCAGTTTGCTAAAGGAAAACAAACAGGCACGTTTCCTGCGACCATACTACCAAGCGGCAAAGAGATAGATTTACTGCTTGAGGAGAAATGGGGCTGGAGAGTTGGTGGGCACTTGCATGAAAAGAAAACCTCCAAGTATAAGATTGGAAGACTTCTATCTGGTGGTGTTCCAAGCAGTGATCTTTTCCTGTATGCTATAGACACCGGCACCAATGGTGGCCGGATCAGATTAGACATAAGAAAACAACACTGGTATGGTAATCATACAGACAGGGCCTTTGCTACCATAACAACAAATGTTCCTATAGAAGATGAACAACTGGTTGTAGAAATGTTTAATAAACAGTTAGAGTCTCGCAGAAACCAGTATCATAGTTTGTTTCTAACCAACTACAGGAACTCTACAAAGTCTTACGCGAGGAAAAGGATTAGTTTTGATATGTGTTATAACATGATAAAAGATATTCTTAAGGAGATAACCAATGTATCCGATTGAAGATCACATCGCTAACTGCTTCTGGCTGCACTGGTCGGCCTGTTACCATAAGGCAGTATGGCATGAGTCTACAGATACAGACCAGTTAGCAGATTCTTACATCGCCTATAAAGATGCTCAACATTTTTTAGACGAGGCTCTCAATCGAATGATTGAGTTAGACACTTACCACTAGGAGAATGATATGAAAGATAATATTAAAACACCCTTAGCCGGGTCATTAGGAGACAAGTATGAAGATGAACTTAGAGTTAATTATGATAACAGTGTTGTTAGCGATGGGGACAGTAATGTGTTCTTTGCCACACCAACAGTTCCAGACGGAGCCACCGGTTGTGACTGCAAAGGAAACGGCACTCCAGCAGATCCAAACGGACCTTGCACTAATGCGTGTTCGAATAGATCAACTGGAGCAAAGGATAGAACAGAAGATTAACTAGACTTCTTCTGATAACCATCACGATACCAACCCTCCCCCTTCAGCGCAAAACTGGAGGGGGAGACTTTCTTTTTGGTCCCGGACTTACAGAAAGGACAGGGAGGTGGAGGGTCTTCGTACCTCTGCATCACCTCTACCTCGCCCTCACAGCATTCATCTAAACACCGAAACTCATAGATAGGCATTACGCTTTACCAAGTCTCTTCATGTGTAGGTAAGCCTCGTAGGCGCTCTTGAACTTAGGCTTAGCCACGCCCGGTGTATTACCGGTAGTAACCTTGTAGCCAAACTCACGAGCACTATTACGGTGCATACGAAGTTCATCATTAAGTTTATCTTGTTCAGCACGACTGGCCTTACCCTTAACAAGGTAGTAAGCCTCCTCGGCAGACAAGCCTTTCTCTCTAATGAGACCAGCAATACTTTCTTTATGAGTATCAAAGTCAGGGTTCTCAGTACGGAACTTATCAATCTCTGCTTTACGCTTAGTAACCTTAAGTTCATCCTGAGCAGGCTGTAGCATATTGCGAAGTTGCTCTGCTGCCTTAGCCTCAATGTACTTTTGCAGATGTTCTGGGTTGTACATATCAAGTGCTTCAGGCAACTGCATCTTCTCTTTAAGACCAGTCAGCATTTGCTCATTCTCAAACAAGGCACGCTCACGTGCTTTCAATTCATTACGCTCTGTAGAGATCTTAGTAGTTTTCTTTCTATAGTCCTCGCGCAGGTTCTGAACTAACTTCTTTGCTTCAGGGGAAAGTTGTCTAATAACCTCATCATACTTGATGCCCTTGTGCTTAGTCTGTTCAAACTCTGGTCCAGACAAATGTGTGTCAAGCAACTGGTCTAAGTCAATAGTATCTGCTGGGGTAGTCTGCGGGACCTCGACCGTAGGCTCAGCAGTAGTTGCTGATTCAACGGCTGGGGTATTGACTTGTGCAGTCCCAACGTTTTCATCACTCATTTATGTTCTCCTTAAAAGCCTAATGCGGCTAGGTCTAATGCGGCTTCCTCTGTAGGGGCCTCTTCTTCAACAGCAACTTCCTCGACAACTTCCTCAACCGGTGCTTCTTCTGGAGCATCAGTCTGAAGGAACTTCTTGAAGTCCTTATCTTTAACTAACTTAGTAATCTTGGCAGAGATAGCAGCCAAGTCCTTATCACGGGTCACGGCATTCAGATCACCAAAGGAATGAATGTTTTCTTCATCACCCTCAGCCATCGTGTAATCACCGGTCGCTGACTCAATAGCCATGATGGCACGGAACAGACCTTCTGGAAGAGGTCCATCTTTGATGTCCTCAAACGTAGTCTCAATCTCTGGTGCGCCAATCAACTTATTAAACTGATTAACTGAACGAGCAAGAGCAGACAGGCGTGTCTTACCAAACCTACCTGTGGGTGCATTACCTGCAACCGTCTCGTCTAAAGCCTGAGCCTCTGCTAACTCAACCTGCATAATGTCCTCGGGCATCACCTCCCCTTGCGGGGGTAAGGGTGCAGATGCCATTCTATCTTCAATAGCCATAATAATGTTCTCCTTTAAAAGTCGTCTATGGTTTTAGTGTACTCACCATCAAGTGCAGGTTTAGCAGGACAATACTCCTCCCAGAACCTCTCCTGATCTTTTATATCTTTACATGCCTTGGCTCCCTCCCAGTAAGCATCTGCTCGGTCATCAAGGTATTTCTCATACTTCATTGCTTTCTCATTGTGATCTTCCAAGTAATACTTGGGCATATCATCCAACGGAACTACACCTCTTGCTTTACAAATTGCATCTCGCTCTTCGTAAGAGTTGTAGCGTACCCCCAATCCCCGGTCAAAGAAACCGTTGATTCCCCACTTACCAGTTCCCCCGGCCCCCCACTTGTCGGGGGTACGAGCAATAAGATTGACCCGTCGTCTTATCGCAATCGCACCGGTAAGCGCACCCTTTAACTGATCTGGAACCTCGGAGGCCTTGAAGATTTCTTCTATGGTCTCACCCGAAGGAAGGCCATCCGGTCCTAGTATATCGTATACATACAGTGGCATTACTCACCAAGCCCCTGTGTTATAATGTCCATACCTGCTCCACGGATGGCTGCTGCCTCCGTTCCACCTCCAACGGGTAGAGCGTCGGGACTATCTGATGGAGGAGCAAGAGGAGCCTGCTGGGCTCCCATACCACCACCCGGTGCTGTAGGCATTGGGGGTGCTTCCTCTGGCATAAAGTCTTCGGGCAGGTTGTGAAGTCTAATAAGTTCTTCCAAGATCTTGCGAGGCTCAACACCCAACTGAACAAGAACAGGAAGCAACTCTGTAATGGATTGCTTCTTGATAGCAGCAGACAAAGGAGTAGAGGACTGGTCAGCGGCAGCATATTTAAACTTACCTCTGAAGTCTTCCTCGGTCAGAACCTTAACGTTGCCATCAATATAAACCATTTCTTTAGAGTGATTATCAGGCTTGGTCATCAGCAGATGCTGGAACATACTTACATAAATCTGACAGATGATCTCAAGAGACCGATCACGGGACCTTGCTAGTTTGCCAATCTCTGAAGCAGAGTATTGGGTAAGAGCAGCAATCTCTGTAGCAGATGCATTGGTAGCCTGACCTCTGGTAAAGGGAGCAAGGATAGAACCACGGTCCAGATCCTGTCTAACCTCAGCCTTGTAGATACTGTAGTCAGGAGAGAATGTATTAGCAATCAAAGGAACGATAGCAGTACGAGCATCAGAATCAGGAGGCAAGTCCATCTCCACAATAGACTGGTCACGGTTCTCTGCGAGTATGGCTTTTGCTTCTTCATCTAAAGTCCCCTTTCTGGTTACATAGACACGAGCATCACGGCGCAGACCGTTAGCCCAGACAGTCCGTAAGTTATTAACTTCCCACAACTGGTCGTAGATCAGACCCAATCTAGAGAAACCCTTGAGAGGGTACTGCGGATCATATGCGAGATACATAGGAGCAATAGGAGCAGAGGGAGTACCATCGGCTTTACGGAAAGGAATCGCAGGAGCCTTCTCAATCACACCATCCTTGCTGTCGTAGTTGGGAGAATAAAAGATTAACTCATCGTTGATAAGGTCATACAGTTCGTAGATCTCAACATACTGAAGAAGACTATCTTCGATGTCCTCAATCTTACCACCATTAGATAAGAGATAAGATCTGTCAGACGAATCAAGAACCTGATTGAACTCGTTAAGATAGTCATGCTTGATGGATGCCTTGAACCTTTTGTTGCCAAAACGTTCCTTGGCTTGCTTGGCTGGAAGATAGTATCGATGCCCACAGAAGCGCATCGACTCCCAGTTGTTAGCATCCATATCAATTATAACATCCCAAGGATGCACCGCTTTGATGTCGATGCTATCCATTGCCAGTTCCTTTTCCATCAAACCAAGTTTAAAGAACGAGCAAGGATAGATAAGAGCATACCGCAATCCAGTCTCAAGCATCTCTGCTTTCTCATACAGGAAACGGTTAAGCACCATCTCTACTGTATCGGGCTCCCCAATACCCTGTGGATCCCCCCCCACCGCTACGGCTGGAGCCTTGGCAAATAGAGAAGCAATAAAACTTTCTACAAACCCATAGGCGTCAGCAGTCTCAACAGTGACCACTCCACCCTTTGCTGTCTTCTGCTCACGAAACATCTCAGAGCGATAGGCTCTGGTGTATGCTTCCATAGCGTGCTTGCGCTGATCCCAATAGTTCCGGTGCGCTATGATAATCTGTGATATGTCTGAGGCTTTCATTATCTAAATCTCCTAGATGATTTTAATGGATGTGCGGTCGTAATAGGTTTATGCTTAGCGGGACGCTTCTTAAGTACCATTCTGTCCCAATCACTCTTCGGTGTCTGTACACTTTGTAAACCACGTAGTGCCAGAGCATAAGCAATACACCGATCATCGTGGTAGTTGTTTCCATCAGGGTGGTGTGGTGCCCTACCCTTGTCATCAATCACGAGGTTTCTCATCTCGCTGAATGTAATGGAATCTATGTTCTCTATAATTCTTTCTTGTATCGAAGACTTAAACATATCATAAAGTTTAATCTTACTCTTCTGCGTGGTAGTAAACGGAACGTAGTTAGAGAAACCAAACCCATCAAAGATTTCTTTAACTGCTGCCCCGTGGTTGTTAAGTTCAAAAGTCACTGGTGCCCTGTAGGCTCTAGCGATTTGGATAACCTCTTCGCTGAATGCCTTAATAGATAATTGATTGGAACTGATGATTGCTACTGGGCTGTACGAAATCTTGTCTAGAACGTAAGCAACAGAGAAATCTCTTCCGACACCGGATGCAGGATCAAAACCCACACTGTAACGATTCCGATCATTATAGGGTTGAAGAACAACCCGTAGTTTATTTTGTACATTAATAACTTCCAAAGGATCCAGATCTTCATGACTAAAGAAGTTCTGATCATCAAGACTATATGCCTCTTCCAAGGTTGCCGGGTACTCTCGGCGGAAGAGACTTTCTGATTTGATTTCTTCAAGTTTACACCGTCGCCAATAGATCTGCTCATCAGTAAGATTGTACAGATTCTGTAGCGTTTCTTCATTAGAATAAAATGTCAACCCGCCTTTTGGTAGTTCCTTCCTGTAATCTGGAAAGGTAAACCAAGGCATCATGATCACTTCCCATGAATCATTATACTGTGCGTCCATTGCAATCTGGTGTAGAGCATCACCCCAGTAGTTGGGGGTACTTTCTATTACAACGTTGGCATCATTAGCAGATGCCAGCAAGGATGCTAATACTTCATCAGCCTTATCATAGAAGGCAAACTCTGATAGATGCGCACCGTTAAATGTATACCCTCTGTCCGTAGCGTCTGACTGTGCCGAGAAGGCACCTAGAGAGGCTCCTGTGGCTTCGAAGGTTATCTCATCCCTCTTAATAGTAGAAGCCCGTCTAAGGGGCTTAGGAAGCGTATTAAGAAATCTCTTGTCTATGTCAAGCAACTCTGTAGCAGAACGCAACTTGTTAGACATAACAGCAAACTTTAAAGGATCTGATGCACAGTAAGCCCGCCAAAAGAAGTAGGACCTACAAAGGGTAGACGAACCAAGTTGCCGTGCCTTAACAACAGCAACCCTTTTGTTATTCTCTAATGCCTCAAGCAATCTAACTTGCTCTGGATTGATAATGTGGCCAAAGGTTTTCAACTTCGCGTTCTTATCTTTAATCTTAAGACGCGGGATGAACTCATGTGGGTCTAGTATAATGTCACTTAGGTTCGACATTGGGGTCCTTCTTCTTTACAGAGACCAGCCACTCATCGACTGGAGAAGAACCATCCTCACCTACCACCGTTAGACCACGATATAAAACAAGTAGTGAGATTAGGTCTTGAGGCTTGAACCCTTTAAAGTCATCCTCGGCAAACTTAGATGTGACATCGTATATCAAACATCTAACTGCTTCTGCTATATCACCACTTTCAAGAGCCTTGAGGCCCTTTGTTATTTTCTTTCTTCGTGCCATTGTTCCATCCGGTGTTATTCTTTTTCCATAAAGGTATTCTAGGAAATCTCTATGGGAGAAGGCTAATCTTCTGGTTCGCTATTAATAGGAAGATTTGTCAATACTTCCTCAAGAGAAGGGGGGGAATATCTCTTCATCAACCTTTGTAGGTAGCGTTCGATGTTCCCCCCTGTGACTGCCCTGCGTGCGACACGTTCGAGGTTTCTTCTCTCTTTGTTTTTCTTATGATACTTCTTATGATCTTTATTGTAAGTGCTCAACCTTAATGTTTCCTCGCAACTTCTTTAGCGCCTTTGCATAGCACTTGCGAACAGATTCATGTGAGCAGTTCTCTAAGCCTGCAACGTAGCGAAGGGAAGCATCGTCCTCTGCAATCGCTAAGAATACTCTCAACTCTTTCTCTGTAAGCAAACCTTCTATCTCATCCAAGAGATTATTATATCTTTTATGACTGTCTTCTCTTTCAATGTATGTGGCTTCGGGACTAGGGAAAGAGTTAAGCCAACTGTCATTAGCAGAGATATACCTAACATAATCATACATCTCTAAGTTTACAACTTCTTGATATGTCTCGGCCTGCTCTAGTTTATCTGAATATGTTTGCCTCGCAGGTCTCATTGTCTTACTACCGTACTTTCTTTTGCTCATCATATGATCTCCTATATGTAGATTTCTAATATCTACACAATAAGTAGTATACAATAAACTGAACGGTAATTCAAGTGGACATTTATTATCGAGTTAGATACTCCTTAAGTTTCTCTGCATACCTAACCTTGTCCTTTGGCGACTGAAGTTCA
>TARA_R110002110_G_scaffold10530_4_pt1 | contig 26481 bp, 27 predicted proteins | sample TARA_R110002110 | Tara Oceans TARA_R110002110 (sample SAMEA4397330) | marine metagenome | biome: Polar Biome; feature: [SRF] surface water layer (ENVO:00010504); material: water (ENVO:00002006), including particulate matter (ENVO:01000060) such as... | depth 5 m
TGCCGATCGGCGCTTTCCGTCGCTGATCGGCCATCCCTAGTTTCATCCCTAGAGAATTTCACTGGCAGTCTGGTAACGGTTGGCGTACTGTCGTCGGCATGGCGACGATCCGCGAGAAGAAGCCAGGCGTTTGGGAGGTCCGCGTTTTCACGGGCACCGATGCTCGTGGCAAGCCGACACAGATCTCGCGAACCGTGCGCGGCGGCAAGCGCGACGCTCAGCGAATGGCCGCCTCATTGGAGGTCGGTCCCGGCAGTGCGTCGCCCGCCGGTCGGAACGTGTCCGAGGTGCTCGATGCGTGGGTCGATCAGAATCTCGACACGTGGGCGGCCGCGTCGTCGCGTGACCAGCAGAGTCGCGTGCGCTCGATCAAGCAGGACAAGATCGCGCTGATGCCGATCGCGCAGTTGTCGATTGCCGACGTCGAGCGCTGGCACACGCGGCTCCGTCGTGACGGAATGCAAGATGCCGGCATCCGTAATCTGCACGGCGCGCTGAGCGCGGCGTTTGGTCAGGCATTGCGGTGGGGTTGGGTCAGCCAGAACGTCGTCGCGATGTCCCAACGTAAGACGTCCAAGAAGCAACCCAGGGGAGTGATGTCGCTCGACGACGTTCGAGCTGCGATCGCCGCGGCTGCCGAGTTCGATCCGGCGGCTGCACTCGCGTTGCGCATCGCCGCAATGACGGGAGCGCGTCGTGCCGAGTTGGCCGCGCTTCGATGGACCGATGTCGGCGAGGACGGGATGCTGACGATCGACTCGGCGATCGAGGTGATCCGTCATCCGGGTGCGCCACGTGAGTTGAACGACGCATCGACCAAATCCGGCAATGCGCGGACGATGACGCTCGACCCCGACACGCTCAACGCGATCGCTGAGTTGCGTCGTGAGCGCGAGCCGTACGGTCCGTGGATGTTCGGCGTCGGTCCCGACCTCGTCCCGCCGGATCACATCGGTTGGTGGTGGACGCGTGCACGCAAGAACTCGGGTATCGACATGAAGTGGCGGCTTCATGATCTGCGCCACTGGTCGGCCACCGTCTCGATCGGCCAAGGCCACGACGTCCGCACCGTTGCCGGTCGCCTCGGCCACTCCAACCCGGCGATGACACTGCGCGTCTACGCCCACGCCTTCGCCGCCGCGGACCAAGCCCTCGCAGCCGGTCTTGGTGACTTGCTGCGCGGGGACGATTTCTGAGTGACTAGAAGTTGGGCTTCGTGTTGCATTGCCGCCGTACGAGTGGGTCGCTAAGCAGGTTGCTGCGGTTGCGACGCTCAATGAGAGACTGATCGAGTGGATGTCGATGCGATCGCAGGAGTCATGGCAGCAAGTTTGGCCGTCTTGGCAGGGCTGGTGGCCTTCGTCCGGGAGGTCACGGCACGACGGAGTCGTCGTTCGAAGATTCTGCAGGAGCTTGAGATCCTGAATGCGATGCCGGCAACGAGTTCGATGGTCGAGGCTCTGCAGCACCATGTTGACCAGGCGATTCGACGCCTGATCAAGGACGACGAGACCAGCCGCCGTGATTGGAATGGAATCGTGCTGGCCTCACTCTTCCTGGTTGGCGCTACGTGGTCCGGGAGCGAGGCCATCGACGGTCAATGGTTGCTGTGGCCAGTGACCGTGTTCCTGGTCGTATTCGGCACCGTTGGTCTTTCGTCTGATTTTCCCAAAGCGCCACGGGACGAACGAGGTCGAAGATTGAAACCGGAGACTGTGGACACCCCGCTCTGACTGCCTGTTTCGAATCCGTCAGTTGCCACCCATTGCGTAATAGTTCCCATATCGGTAGTATTTCGATATGTCCCTGTTGAATGTCGCTGACGCGGCCGTGGAACTTGGTGTGAGCGCTCGGCGGGTGCGCCAGCTCCTCGCATCCGGCGAGATGGACGGACAGCAACTGGGACGTAGTTGGGTGATTGACGGTGCTGCTATCAATCGCCTGAGACCGAAGCGGGTGGGTCGTCCTTGGAGTGCAGCGTCGGCGTGGGCTGTTCTGGAACTTGCCGCAGGGCGAGACCCAGAGCTTGCGCCGGTCGAGCGATCCCGTGCTCGCAAGCGGCTTGCTGACAACGGGCTTGATGGTCTTGTCGACCAGCTCCGATCACGATCAGCTCGCCGAGAGATGTACGCCCATCCTTCGGCACTCGATCGAGTTTGTGATGAGCGCGGGGTAGTCCGTAGTGGCGTGAGTGCGCTGAACGCGTACGACGTCGATCTGATCGCCAGCGATGAAGCCGAGGTCTATGTCTGCTCGAGCAAGGTGGCTGGTCTTATTGACCGCTACGCACTCGACCCTCACGCCGATCGTCCGAACCTGATCATTCGGGTCGTGGATGACGACGTTTGGCCGTTCGACGCAGGTGCGAACGTTGCGCCGTGGTCAGTTGTAGCGGTCGATCTCCTCGATGCGAATGACGAGCGTTCTCGTCGCGCCGGCCTCGAATTGATCGAGCGAAATCAGTGACGTTTCCGTTCGTCGATCGAGAACCGGTTCGGCTGCCGACGCTTGCCGGACACGACGATGAGTTGTGGGACACGCTGATCGAACTGAGCGACGTGCGGCCGGGGGAGTGGACGTTGATCGGCGGACAGATGGTGTTCCTCCATGGCATCGAGCACGGCGCAACTCCACCCCGGATCTCGACTGATCTCGATGTGGTGGTCAACGCACGGATTGCCGGTCGCCCGGTTGCTGCGTTTGCCGCCGGCCTCGAAGACCTCGGATTCGAGCAGGACGGCATCAGCCCCGACGGTATTGCACACCGCTACCGCCGCAACCGAGTGACGATCGACGTGCTTGCTCCCGAGGGCCTGGGTGAACGCACCGACCTCACTACGACGCCGCCGGGCAGGACACTCCAAGTCCCGGGCGGAACGCAGGCGCTTGAGCGCACTGAGTTGGTGCCGGTCGCAACGGCTACGCGGTCGGGTCACGTACCGAGGCCGTCGCTGCTCGGTGCCGTCGTCGGCAAGGCCATGGCTGTCGCAGTCGACGATGCTCCCAACGCACAGCGCCTCGACTTCGTGTTCCTGCTCTCGCTCATCGACGACCCATTCGATCTCGCCGATCGACTCACCACGAAGGACCGTCAACGCCTCCGTGCTCGGAAGGAGCTGATCGAGGGCGAGCATCGGGTGTGGAACGAACTCGACACTGATGCGCGAGATCGCGCACGAACGGCGCTGCGAATTCTCACTCGCTGACCTGGCCCGAAAAGCGCGGAACCCGCGCTCACCTGCCATCCGGGTCCACTTCCTTCAGTGCTGACAGAAGGCGTCGTCACGATTACCGATTGCGCGGAGACGATCAAGCTCGTCGACGTGACCAGCGTACGTCGGGGCGACGAACGAGACGAAGAATACCCGCTTGCAGCGGAAGAGTCGACTGGGTTCCGGTTGCTCACGTGCGGCGGCATGCAGACATCGAGAAGCCTCACATCCGCCCCAACGCGCGTGACCGCAGCTCAGACATCAGACCGACGGTCGCAGCGTCGGTCGCCTCTGTGGCCCACCCCATGTATTGGAGACAGCGATTCGTGCTCGACATCACCACGCTCGAGGCGATTTCAAGCCGAGCGCTGAGTGTGTCGGTGGAAGTGCCCATGATTGCAGTGTTCCCGTCGACGGAGTCAATGTCCATGGCCTGGATCAATCCATACTGCGTGCCGTGAGTGACTGCGCTGAGATGTGACCAGGTCACGTGAGCGGCGGCAGGGTCACCGAACTCGGCTTCCAAGAACTTGCGAACGGTCGGGCGAACCTCGGCTGCCACGGTCACGACGTTCGTGTCTTTGCCGACTTCCCAATCGTGTTCGACCGCGTAGGCCAGCAGACGGTCGCGAATCTTGATTCCTCGTTGCTTGATGCCTGGCTCGGAGGTCACCTTCGCCATCTCGGTTGCGCTGTAGAGCGATTCCGCAACGACACGCTGCACTCGCCTTTCTGTCGACAGGCCAGCTTCGGTCAGCCACCATGCTGGCCTGCTCGAATCGATAGCGCTACGGCAGAGAACGTCCGCAGAGAAGATCGGCGGAGGCGGCCCAGTCTCGATCAGCCGCACAAGGGAAGCGAGGGACTCCTGGGCTGCGAAGCAGGAGAGCGATCCGTTCATTGCGATGTGCTCGATGGGTTCTGCCATCTTCTCCGTATCCAGAAACGGCTGCTCGCGAGCGATGTCGTCGACCATCCCGGACTCCGCTCCGGGAGTCCCGGCACGAGCATTCATTACATCCTGGGCGGCCCCGATGAATTGGTTGATTTGGTCGAGTAGCGGGCGGAGCGTCTGGACGATCTGTTCGTAGGGGACGTTGTTCAGTGGCGAGTTGGTCATCGCATCCATTTCCTGAGCCGGGGTTGAAACCCTATTTGAATCCAGCCGACGTCGGCCTGATGCCTTTGGCGCCGTGTCCCAGGGCTAGGGACGGTCCACGTTCTGTGATCCTGGTCACAGCAAATCGTCCGTCTGGTGTCCGTTGATGTCCGCCAGTGTCCGTTGGTGTGCACTGGTGCCAAATCGTCCGGAACTCCAACAAACACGGGCCTTGCGGGGTGAATCACATGGGTGTATTTCTGATGGCCTATGTCGTTGCTGGAGGAGTTCGCTGAGTCGGAGGAGCATCCGCTTCTCACGATGCGCGAGGCCATAAAGATCTTGCGCATCGGCCGCACGCTCGGCTACGCACTCGCTCACGAGTACCTGAATTCGGGTGGCACGTCTGGGCTTCCGGTGATCCGGTTCAGCAAGGAGTGCCTCCGGGTTCCGCGTTGGGCGCTGATGGAACTCGCGAGGACTGGCCGGGTCGTGCGGCTGTGCGATGCGGAGGCACCCGTCGAGGGAGCTTCCGTTGGACGCTGACCCGACCCGGCGCACGATCGTGCTCGGCCCGAAGGCGCACGAACTGCGCGCCTACGTCGGCTCGACGGCGTGGGCTGTGCTCGAAGAGATGATGCAGCGTTCGACCGGCGACGGCGATCACGTCGTCGCCCAGGTGTCGATCCGCTCGCTCGCCTCGTCGCTCGGGCTTGCGAAAGACACCGTCAATCGCGCTGTGCGTCGCCTTCGCGATCTCGGTGTCATCGCTGCCGTTCAGGCTCGCTCCGAGTGCGGCGTCTTCGAGGCCGGCTCGTATCGCCTTGCTGTTCCCGTCGCGTGCATCTCGGTCGTCTGCCCGTCGCAGCTCTCCGTCGCTCCGTCGGCTGCTCGTCCGTCGTCGGCCCGCCGTTCGTCCGGTCAGCTCTCGCTGCTCTCCGAGGTCTGAGAGCCCCTCCCGTGTTCGTCCGTCGCTTCGCTCCTCTTTCTTTCTTCAGACAGGTGCCCGCGCGAGATCGGGTGGGTTCATGATCCGGGTGACGACGCTGTATGCGTCGGGAGCGGGTGCGTCGGCCGAGTACTACACGGGCTATCTGATCAAGGCTGATGGCGAGTTGCCGGGTGTGTGGATGGGATCACAGGCGCCGGGGCTCGGGTTGTCGGGTGAGGTGACGACCGAATCACTCGAAGCTCTCCTGTCGGGTCATGATCCGTCGACCGGGATGCAGTTGGGTCGTGCGTTGGTGGATCGGTTCGACAAGCACGGCAACACGATCAAGGCAGTCGCCGGCTACGACGCAACGCTCTCCGCGCCGAAGTCGCTGTCAGTGATGTGGGGCTTGACCGGCGACGACGGGTTCGCCGAGTGCCACGACGCTGCGGTCAACGCCGTGGTGGAGATGATCGAGAAGTACGGCTCGACGACCCGCATCCGATCAAACGGGACACGGCTCCATCCCGAGACGCACGGACTGTCGGTCGCGGCGTTCCGGCAGTCGACGAGCCGCGCCGACGACCCGCAACTACACACGCATGTGGTGATCTCAGCAAAGGTCCAGACCGCCGATGGCCGGTGGTATGCGCTCGATGCGTTGACGTTGAAGAAGTATCAGCAGGCGTTCGGCTACCTGTATCAGTCAACGCTGCGGGCCGAAGTCACTCACCGGTACGGGGTGGTGTTCGATCCCATCGTGAACGGCCAAGCCGAGATCGCCGGCCTGCCGTCGGAGTTGTTGGATCAGTTCTCGAAGCGGGCCCGTGAGATCGGATCCGAGATGAACGACAAGCTCGCCGACTTCCACAATCGCGAAGGACGCGACCCGAGTGCGTTCGAGTACGCGGCGATGGAACGCGAAGCCGCCGGCGACACCCGCTCCAAGAAGACAGGCGCGACCGTGTCGGATCTGCGGACACGGTGGGGGAGTGAAGCTGCCCGCCTCGGCATCGACGCCAGCGCGCTCGTCGACTCGATTGCCGAAGCCGCTCGACAGCGTCCGATCGAAGCATCGCCGGTGGCGGTGTCGGATGTGATCGAGGAGTTGGCGACGCGCAAGTCGACGTGGAATCGGATGGACGTGCTGCGCACGATCTGCGACACCGTCACCCCGCAACCCGGACACGACGGCGCGACCTGGGCGACCGCCATCGACCAAGCCGTCGATCGGGTGCTCGCATCGTGCATCGATCTCGACCCGATCAGCGACCCCACGGTGCGGCGATCGTGCGACGGCCGATCGCTCTACATCGAGCCGATCACGAACCAGTCGACAAGCGAACACGTCCTTGCCCAAGAGGAACACATCCTCACGTGGGCACTCGACGCTCAAGCCGACGACCCGATCCCGTCGCACACGATCGCGGACGATGCCTTGGACGACGGTCAACATGACGCTGCAAGCGCAGTTGCGGGACACGATCGGCTCGTGCTCGTCGTCGGCCCGGCCGGTGCCGGCAAGACACGCATGCTCCAAGCCGCCGTGAGCGATCTCCACGCACATACGCGATCGGTGATCGGGTTCGCACCGACCGCCAAGGCGGCCCGTGTCCTGGAAACCGAGACCGGCATGCCAGCCGACACCGTCGCCAAGCTCCTCTACGAACTCGACCACCCCAACCCGGAACGACGACCGTGGTTCGATGCCGGTCCAGGCACGACTGTGATCGTTGACGAGGCCGGCATGTTGAACACCGCCGACCTCCACCGACTCGTCGTCCACGCCGAACAACGCGAGTGGCGGCTGGCGCTCGTCGGCGATCCGCACCAGCTCCAAGCCGTCGGTCGAGGCGGCATGTTCCAAGAACTCTGTACCACCGGCCGCACGATCGAACTCGAACACCTCCACCGCTTCACCAACGAGTGGGAGGCCACCAACTCACTGCGCCTCCGCCAAGGCGACCCCGACGCACTCCACTTCTACAACACCTTCGACCGGATCAGGGCCGGCACGTTCGACGACCACCTGGACACGACCACCGCAGCGTGGACCCAGTGCCGTGATGACGGCGTGACGATCTCGATCACGACCTGTCGTAACGAACACGTCCACGCCATCAACCATCACATCCAGCAACGCCGCGTCGAAGCCGGCGAACTCGATCAGGACACACTCACCCCGATCGCCGACGGCTGGGCCATGGTCGGCGACATCGTCGCCACCCGCCGCAACGACCGACGACTCCGCACCACCACCGGCGAACCCATCCGCAACAGAGAACGCTGGACCATCACCGACACCAACCCGAACGGCGACCTCACCGTGACCCGACTCGACGGACACGGCTCCATCACCCTCCCCGCCGACTACGTCCGCGTTCACGTGCAACTCGCCTACGCCACTACCGAACACGGCGCCCAAGGCGACACCGCCGACCGCAGCATCACCCTCGCCACAACGGCCACGACCGGCCGAGGCCTCTACGTCGGCATGACCCGCGGACGCGACGAGAACCACGCCCTCGTCGTCACCGACACACCCGACGTCGCCGAAGCAATCAGCATCCTCGAAGCCGCCATCGCGATCGACCGCGCCGACATCCCCGCAACGACACACCGCCGAACGCTGGCCGAAGTCGTGCCGAGGTCGGGGCCACGTCCTCGTGTCCAGATCCCCGAATGGTTCGACGAGTTGCGGGCGACGGCCGAGGAGAAGCGTCGAGCCGCCCAACAAGCGCTAACCGACCGAAACGCCGAGCGGGCTGCGGGCGGAAGACGAGTGGCTGAAGCAAGCCATGACCTGCCCGCCGCCGAGGCGGCGCACGCCCCGTTCAACGAGAAGGTTGTCGCGGCGAAGCGCGTCGTGGGCGAGTCGCAGTCAGCGCTGTGGAATGCCGAGTTCGAGCTGCGCAAGTCTGGCCGAGTTCACCGTCACTCAGCTCGCCGAGAGGTCGAGGTAGCGACCGACATCCTTGCCGTCGCCGACGACCGTCTGACACGAGCCGAGGAACTCGCCGTACCGACCCGTGCGCCACTCGATGACCTCCGCAAGATCATCGACGACCACCGCCAGTTCGACTCGGCCCGCCGAATCCTCGACGAATGGGACGACCTCGGCGGCGCTGCCGCCCGAGCCAGCGATCTCTGCCACGCCATCGACCAATGGAAGCACTGGGCAGACGGTCGCGATGCCAGGTCAGCAGACTTGGTCGAGATCGCTTCCATCCTTGCGGATCACAATGAACTTCCCGGAACGGGTCGGCTCGGCGAATCACTTGCTCGATGGGCGGACTCTCAAGGAGTCGAGATCCAACGGCGGAGGCCGCAGCTGCCGTCGATCGAAATGGGTATCGAGCTCTGAGCCAGCATGCAGCGGTAGGGCAAGCGGCAGTTCGTTCCGCCGGTGCTGCCTCGCGAACCGGAGCGTTCTCGTCCGCGATTATCGCTCGGGTGCAGGTAGCCGAACGACCGATCGGAAGTCCCGAACTGCTCGGCTCGGCCGGCCGCTTACGATGAGCGTTATGAACGCACCATCACGTCCTTCGTCGTCACCTCGACCGGTTCCTTCGCAACGATCGAGAAGAACACCTTCAAGTCGTAGCCCGCTGCCAACACCGAGTTCGGGCGGCCTCGAGCCGACACGAAATCGAGGTAGCGATCCAGCTGGGAATGGCCGAGCCGAAGACACGGCCGACTGCCGCGATCGGCCTCTCGGATAAGCACCGGAATCCACGTCATTGCACGACCTCCAGCATCGAGAGAACCGCCCCACCATCAGCCTCGCGAAACCCCAGGTGGATTACAGGCATAAGTAGCAAACGCGCGCACCCGTCGAGCGGGCGGACCCGCACAGAACGCGCGCTCCACATTCCGGTCGGCGACCGTCAATCCGCGCCTCGTCGCAGCCCGGATATAGCGCCGGGCTCTCGCCGCAGACCTCCGGCAAATTTCTGGTGTTGACTGAATCTCGTGGAGTCAGACGATCGTCAGCCAATCGAGAAAGCGAAGTCCTCGCTCCGTGACCCACGGCGATTCCATGCCCTGCCGGGTCATCGTTCCGCCCAGGCTCTGCGCGAGTCTGAGCTGTTCCAGGTCTTCAAGCACGAGGTCGAGTTGCTCCTTGGGATAGGGAAGTCCGGCCAAGTCGAGAATCGCTCGTTTGCTTCCACCTGCGAAGTTCGACTTGATCCCCGCCGCAGCGAGCCACTCCATCGGAGCGCGCCCGAATCGCATGAGTTCAACGTGCTGTGGCTCAAGTTCGTCAACCCAGCGAAGGCATCGGAGCGTCCAGAGATCAGAAATCGAGTCTCTTGGCCTGACGTCAGCGTTGATCAGGATGGCCTCGAGCATCTCCAGCTTCTTTTCCAGATGTTCGCCGAGGGCGATACGGCTCGCATCGTGCAATGCACTGATGAATTCTGGGCGGGCGGCCAAGTCGTCGATGTCGACGTCGCGATCGCGAAGCTCGACCATAATCTCGTAGACGACCTGCACCCACTCCTGGTGGCGCCGCTCGAACGGTGTCCCGAAGATTTGGCGAATCAGTTCGACGGCGGTCCCGAAGCCCGGAAACTCGCCAGCAAATGCGGCCGCCACCTCGATTGCCTTGTCGACAGCCGTCGGCTCGGGAGGCGCTGTCAGATCGTCGGTCACGAAGTCAGCTTAAACGTCGCCTTCGCCTGCGTCTCAGGGGTTGTTGTTCGATCCGCGCGGTCATGGTCTGCACGATCCGATTGCCGAGACGCTTGTCATCTACCAGCACGGAGACGACGTTCTTCGGATGTCGAGAAATGGCGTGGTCGATCCTCCGACTCACGGCAGGCCGGCGACCTGCTTCGAGGGGATGGCCGAGATGAGTGAGACGAAAGACGTCGAGCGGGCCTCCTCCCGTAGAGTGACGCCGTGACGACGAGCCCACTGCCGAAGCAGTTGTCCGCCGCTGTCTGCGTCGTCTGGGACTTCGACGGCGTCATCGCCGACACCGAACCGTGCCAGGCGCGCGCCTACGAACTGGTACTCGCGCAGTTCGGAGTTGAGTGCGAGTCCGGATGGTTCGACCCCTTCGTCGGGACAACCGAGCGCGGGATATGGCCGACGTTGATCGCCGAGCACGGACTTGCGGCTTCGGTCAACGACCTGGTCGCCGCCCGCAGCGACGTCTATCTGGGGCAAGCGGAGACGCTGACTCCCGCCTGGTATGTGCAGCAGGTCCTCGACCTTGCCGTGCCTCATCACATCGTTTCGGCGGGCAACCACGACCAGATCGTCCGCTTGCTCGATCGTTGGGAAATCGGTCACCGTTTTGCGTCGGTCCGAGCGACCGGAAGTCCCTCGATGGCCGTCGATGGCGACAAGGAATCGCGCCTGCTCAACATGCTTGGCGAGGTCGGCGCGGGCGTGGTCCTCTTCGAGGATTCCCCGCGGTATCTGGAGCTCGCCCGAGCCTTCGGAGCGACCACCGTCGGGGTGCGTCACTCACTGAATCAGCGGTACCTCGGGGCTGACCTGATCGTGGACCACCGTCAACCCGGTATTTGGTCGAAGGTCACCGACGGGGACCGAACTCGACCACCAACAACGAGGTGAATGATGGGCTGCCTTCGACGAGGTTGCCTTCGGCCCGACGACGCCCGTAGACATCTGCTACGTCTCTGAGTGGCGCTTCGGACACGGCGCGTAGTCCTACTTGACAGTCAGAATCCGTTCTGGTTTAATAAATCGAAGGCGGATGAAACGTTTCATTACAACGAGCGTTGAATGGAGGATTCGAATGCCGGGGAACCACTTGGGGACGCAGACCTTGGACCTCCAGAGCGATCGCGCCTCGGAGCCGTTGCTCAAGATGCGCGGCATTTCGAAGCTTTACCCGGGCGTTCAGGCTCTTCGCAACGTCGATCTCGAGTTGCGTCAGGGTGAAGTCGTCGCCCTGATCGGCGAGAATGGGGCAGGCAAGTCGACCCTCCTCAAGATCCTCGCCGGCGCAACGACCCCGGACGCGGGCGAGCTACACATTGACGGCGAGTTGGTTGCGTTCCAAGGTCCTGGCGACGCCGAGAAGCTCGGGATCGCGACCGTGTACCAAGAGTTCAATCTCTTCCAGGCCCTGACCGTCGCCGAGAACGTTCTCTTCCATAACATGCCGCGGCGGTTCGGCGTGATCGACTGGGCCCGGGCTCGCGAACTTGCTCAGACCTACATGGACCGCGTCGGTACCGGCATCGACGTGAGCCGCCGGGTCGCCGAGCTGAGCGTGGCCGAGCGGCAGATGGTGGAGATCGCCAAGGCTCTCGCCCGCGACGCTCGGGTGCTTGTGCTCGACGAACCCACGGCCGTACTCGGTGGATCTGATGTCGACGAACTCTTCAGAATCGTCCGCGATCTACGCGCCGACGGCGTTGGGGTCATCTTCGTCAGCCACCGTCTCGAAGAGGTGTTCGGTCTTGCGGACCGCTTCGTTGTCTTGAAGGACGGTGAGTTGGCCGGTCAAGGCGATGTTGGCGATGCCGACCACGACTCGCTCGTCTCGATGATGGTGGGGCGCGAACTCGACCAGGCTTCTCATCGAGTGCGCTCCTCGATCCGCGAAGAAGCACTACTTCAGGTCGAGGGCCTCTGCCGCCATGGCGTTTTCGAGGACATCTCCTTCACCGTCAACGCCGGTGAAGTCGTCGGGCTGGCCGGGTTGCGAGGCGCTGGAAGGACAGAGGTCGCCCGAGCAATTTTCGGCGCCGATCCGCTCGACGAGGGACGAATTCTGCTCCACGGCGCCCCGGTGCGGATCGGATCGCCCGGGAGAGCCGTTGCCCGTGGCATCGGCCTCGTCCCCGAGGAGCGCAAGACCCAAGGCATCCTCACCAACCTCTCGACACCACCGAACATTTCCCTGGCCCGTACGGCCAAGACGCGCAGGCTCCTCGCGTTCCCCCGCGGCGAGCGCCGCATCGCCGACCGCCACATCCGCGACCTGGGAATACGCATCCCAAGGGTCGACCAGCCCACCATTCAGCTGTCCGGGGGCAACCAACAGAAGGTGGTGCTGGCCAAGTGGCTGGAAGCCGACGTGTCGGTCCTCATTCTCGACGAGCCCACGCGGGGCATCGACGTCGGAGCGAAGGCCGAGGTCTACGAAACGATTCGGGACCTCTGTGCCCAGGGCATCGGCGTGTTGCTGATCTCATCGGAGCTTCCAGAAGTGCTGGCCCTGAGCGACCGAATCCTGGTGATGTACCGCGGGCGCATTACGGCCGAACTGCCTGCCGCTGAGGCGTCCGAGGAACGAATTGCGTCCTACGCCGTCGGGGGTGCACGTGCGTGACAACGCGCTGCACAGCACGGGACGGCTCTCCGTGCTGAACCGGCTCGGCAACGGGCTCCGGGCGACCTCTCGCAGGTTGGGTCCCTGGAAGCTCGTCGCGTCCGTTGTGATCGTCGTGGTTGCGGTCGTCGTTTTTTCGCCAGAATTCTTCCAACTGCGCAACCTTCTCAACGTCTCGCGGCAGAGCTCCATCGTCGGGGTTGCCGCCGTCGGGATGACTCTCGTGATCCTCACCGGCGGGATCGACCTGTCGGTCGGATCGACCCTCGCGGTCTCGGCCGTCACAGTCGCCAGCGTACTCAACTCGGGCCACTCGGTGTTGCTCGCCGCATTGGCCGCGCTCGGTGTCGGGGCCGCGGCCGGCGCCGTGAACGGAATCGGCGTCGCGCACCTCGGAATCCAGCCCTTCGTCATGACGCTTGCGACCATGGTGGCGCTGAGAGGCGTCGCTTTGCGGATCACCGACGGCGGCCCGCGTATCTTCGGTTCCGAAAGTGCGCTTCTCGACATATTCGGGTCTGGAGATGTCATGGGGCTGCCAGGCCCCTTTGTTGCGTTCCTGGTTCTGGCCGCGCTCGGGTGGTTCGTCCTGCGATACACCGCATTCGGGCGATATCTCTTCGCGATCGGCGGCAGCACCGAGGCCGCCCGGCTCTCTGGAGTTCCAATTCGAGCGACCCTCGTCGGGGCGTACATGGTGAGCGGGGCGCTCGCCGGCGTGGCCGGCTTTATGACCGCCGCCCGGCTTTCGGTCGGAGACCCTTCGGGCGGCGGACTGCTGGAGCTGGACGCGATTGCCGCCGTTGTGATCGGCGGCACCAGCCTCGCTGGTGGGGTGGGCGGGATGATCGGGACGGTGGTGGGGGCACTTCTCCTCGCCGCTGTCTCGAACGTGCTGAACCTCGCAGGTGTATCGCCGTTCGACCAATTCATCGTGAAGGGCGCCATCATCGTCGCCGCAGTGCTCGTTGGGGCCCGGGCTGCCAAGCGGAAGGTCAACTCGTCGACAGACCGTGACCGTGCCGAGCCCTGGTGGCGGACCGACCGGTTTCGCTCCGACAGCCAATCAACCGCCGCCACGGCGGTTCAGAGATCGCAGACCGAGCACTCCGCCTCAGGTCTCGAGAAATACCCCATCAATCATGAACTGGAGAGGGAACAATTATGAACAAGCAATCGACGAGAATCTGTGCGGCTTTTATGTCCCTGGCACTCATCGGAGCCGCTTGCGGCTCCGACGGTGCCTCGGAGAGTTCCGATCCGCCGGCCAACGAAACACCCGCCGACCCGGTTGAAACCGACGTCGACGAGCCGGGCGTTGTACCGGTTCCCAGCCCGTACTGCACCGGCGACTGCCTCGAGGCGGTGACGCTCCAGGCCGACCCGCTGTCGATCGATTGCACCGTCGGTCTTTCGTGGAACTCTGCCGGGCATCCATTCGGCGCGAATGCGATCAGCCGATCTGAGGACGCCGCCGCCGAGTTCTTCCCGAACATGACGCTGATCACTGGTGAAGGCCAAGGGGACTCCTTGACCCAGGTCTCGCAAATAGAAGACCTGTTGGTACAGGGAATCGACGTGCTCATCATCTCGCCGACCGACGCTGCGGCGCTCACCCCTGTCGTTGAGCAGGCCAAGGAACAGGGCGTCCAGGTGATCGCCTCGGACCGCAACGTCGACACCGAGGTCGCCACTTACATCGGCGCGGACAACGTGCTCGCGGGCGAAGTAGCGGGGACACACATCACCGAACTGCTCGGTGGTGAAGGCAAGCTCGTTGTTCTGCAGGGCAGCCTCGGCGCTTCGCCAACCATCGACCGGCAGGCAGGCCTCCTCAACACGTTGGCGGCCGGCATTGAGGTGGTCGCGGATCAGACTGCGAACTACGACCGTGCCGAGGGCCTGGTCGTGATGGAGGACTACCTCCAGCGCTTTGGCCCGGGTGAGATCGACGCTGTGTTCACCCACAACGACGAGATGTCGCTCGGTGCCATCCAGGCAATCGAGGAAGCCGGACGAGCCGACGAGATCGTGGTAGTCGGTATCGACGCCCAGGAGTCGGCCCTCGATGCCGTCGAGGACGGCAGCTATGCAGCCACGGTTGTTTACGCCATCCCGTCGCCCGAGCACCTGCTCGCCGCTGCGAAGCTCTGCGCCGGTGAGACGCTGCCGAAGCGGATCGTTAACAGCGCCGTGCTGGTGACTGCCGACAACGTCGCCGACGTCCGCGGCACGACCTTCTAACTACATCCAGACGAAAAATCGGAGGGGAGGATCGCTCCCCTCCGATCACTACATCTATTTGGCCCAATCCGATGACGGAGGCGGGCCCAAACCTGAAAGGCATAACATGAATCGACTCGAGGGCAAGGTCGCCTTCATTACCGGTGGTGCCCGCGGCCAGGGCCGCGAGATCGCCACGAAATTCGCATCCGAAGGCGCCGACATCATCCTCTGTGACATGTGTGCGGACCTCCCGACGGTCGCGTACCCGCTTGGGACCAAGGAGGACCTCAACGAGACGGTTCGCCTCGTCGAAGCCGAGGGCCGAAAATGTGTGTCGGCTATTGCCGACGTGCGCGATCAGGCTTCGCTCGACGCGGTCGTTGATCTCGGTATCGAGTCGTTCGGCCACATCGACATTGCCATCGCCAACGCCGGCATCGTCGACTTCGCGCCCATCTGGGAGATCACCGAGCAGGAATGGGCCGATCAGATCGACATCAACCTGAGCGGGGTCTGGCGCACGATCAAGGCGGTCGCGCCCCACATGATTTCGCGCCTCAGCGGGTCGATGGTGCTCACGTCGTCGAACAACGGTGCGGAGGGCGGAGTGAACTACGCCCACTACATCGCGGCCAAGCACGGCGTGATCGGTCTGATGAGATCGGCCGCACTCGAGTTAGGTCCACACAACATCCGTGTCAACGCGGTGCTGCCGGGCCCGTGCGACACGATTATGAACAACAACCCGGTCGGCTGGGCCCGGATCGCTGGCAAAGATGGCGCAACCCGCGAGGAATACCTCGACAGCGTGCGCAACTGGCAGTTGTTGCGCGGCCGCACGGCCATGCATCCGAAGGCGATCGCCAACGCAATGATCTGGCTCGTGTCCGACGAAGCCAGCGAGGTCACCGGTATCGAACTGCCTGTCGACACCGGCCACCTGGCGCTTCCGGGGATGAACCCGGCGCCGATCGTGGAGGGCTGAGCAATGCCTGAACGGGTCATATTTGACACGGATCCCGGTATCGGCGCTGGTCTCGATGCCGACGACCCGCTCGCTTTGATGCTGATCTTGGCCAGCCCCGAGCTCGAGCTCGTCGGTGTCACGACAGTATTCGGCAACGTCGAGATTGCTCGGGCCACCGAATCGGCGCTCCGGGTGCTCGAGGCGACTGGCCACTCGCACATCCCCGTCAACATGGGCATGTCGCGATCGATCGACGGCGTGCTCCACGCCCAGAGCGAGGTTGAGTACCAGAAACATACCGACAACATCGGGCCCGTCGATCTCGCCCGAGTCGAGGCCGCTCGCTCCGACGAACACGCGGTCGACTTCATCGTCCGCGAGGTCAGCGAGAACCCCGGCGAGATCACACTTATCGCAGTGGGCCCGCTCTCCAACCTCGCGATGGCTCTACTGAAGCGGCCCCAGCTCGCCGAGGAGGTGAGACGGATCGTGATCATGGGCGGCGCTTTTGGCTTCGAGGCCGAGTTCGGCCGAGGCAACGTGACTCCGGTAGCCGAATACAACGTCTGGCACGACCCGATGGCGGCGAAGATCGTTTTCGAGTCGGGCATCCCGCTCATGGCGATCGGGCTCGACGTGACCAACCCGAATGTGGGCACCGTGTTGTACGAGGACCGGCTCAGCGAGCTGATTGACGTGAAGACGCCGTTCTCGGAGTTCCTCAACCTGATCTGCCGCAACTACATCGATGCGCCACGCTTCGACTGGGCGGGCGAACGGCGCGGTTGCATCCTCTATGACCCTGTCGCCGTGGCCGCCGCGATCGATCGCAGCCTCGTCGAGATCAAGCGATTGCCGGTGCTCGTGGAGACAGCAGGCCACTACTCGGCCGGGCAGACGATGCCCATCCTGCGGTCTGATGACGACGATGCCCATCTGATCGATATTTGCGTAGATGTCGACGGTGAACGCTTCATCGACATGTTCGTCGAGCGGATCGCCGCCCTTCGCGACAGCTGCGATGTGGCTTCATGACACCAATATCAAGAAGCGACAGCGCGTCGATGCGGCCGTTAAGGGTCGCCGTTGTGGGCCTCGGCCGTATCGGCGCATTACATGCCGAGCACGCGTTCGGCCAAGTGCCGTTCGCCGAGCTCGTAGCGGTAGCCGATGTTGACGAGGCCCTCGCACGTTCGACGGGCGAGCGTTTCGGAGCGGTGTGGACGACCGACACAGCGCAGCTGCTGGCCGACCCGACGATCGACGCGGTCGTGCTCGCAACGCCCACCGCCCAGCACCCTGACCACGTCGAGGCGGCCGCGTTAGCGGGCAAGGCGATCTTCTGCGAGAAGCCGCTGGCGCTGAGCGATGAGCGCACCCGACAGGTGATTGCGGCGGTCGAGACCGCCGGAGTGCCGCTGCAGGTCGGCTTGCATCGTCGGCTCGATCCTGACACCGCTGAGGCGAAGCGGGCGGTCGAAGCCGGTGAGCTGGGCACGCCCTACAGCTTCCGCACGTCGCTACGCGATATGAACCCGCAGCCCCTCGAGTACATCGCCAACTCCGGCAGTTTCTTTATTGACGTCAGCATCCACGACCTGGACTTGGCGCGTTGGCTCGTGGGTGAAATTGTGGAGGTGACAGCCTTCGGGAGCAGCGTCTCGGATCCCGGCTACGCGGAGATGGACTCGGTTGACCACGCTGTGATCGTGGTTCGGTTCGAGAACGACGCCCTGGGTGTGATCGACAACAGCCGCGTCGCGGGCTACGGCTACGAGGCCTCCACCGAGCTGGTCGGCTCCAAGTCGACCCTGCGCATTGCGAACTCCCAGCGCACGCAGGTCACCGTGCTGTCGGACGCCAACGCCCGCAACGATCACGCCGTCGACTTCGTCGAGCGGTTCCGCGACGCCTATCGCCTCGAGCTCGTGGCCTTCGTGGAGGCGGTTCGCAACGGCGTGCCACCACCGGTCACCGGGTGGGACGCGCTTGCCGCTTTCACCCTCGCGACTGCGTCCGACCGGTCGTGGCGCACGGGTCGCCCCGTTGCGCTCACCGTCGACCGCAGCAACGGGCGTATCGAGTACCGCATTGACGACGGGGTCCCGGCCGCCCGATGACCGGCAGCGAGCACCGCGCGCTCCTGATCGGCTACGGGTTCTCCGGCGCCTGGATCCACGAACCATTGATCAGGGCGACACCTGGGATCCGCGTGGCAGGAATCGTCACGCGCGACCGCGATCGACGGGCGCTCGCCTCTACACGTGACGACAGTGTGGTGGTGCTCGATTCCGCGGCGAATGCGATCGCGTCAGGCGAGTTCGACGTGGCCGTGGTGGCCACCCCGAATGACAGTCACGCCGAGTTGGCCAGCGCGGCCATGGCGGCGGGGATGGCTGTGGTGGTCGACAAGCCGCTCACCACTGACGTCGGCGTGGCAACAGAGTTGGCCGAGCATGCCCGCGCCCTGGGGGCCACGCTGACGGTGTTTCACAACCGCCGTTGGGACGGTGACTATCTCACGGTTCGGCGACTGATCGACGACGGTGCACTCGGCACGGTTCACACCTTTGTCTCCCGCTTCGATCGGTGGGTCCCCGACCCCTCGCCGAACTGGCGCGATGTCGACGCTGTCGCCGGCGGCGGCGTACTGCTCGATCTTGGCAGCCACCTCATCGACCAAGCGATTCTGACGCTCGGCCCGGTGACGTCGGTCCATGCCGTTCTCGACCGCGACAACCTGGACCGGATCTCCGAGGATCGCTTCGCCCTCCAGTTGGCCCATGCATCGGGCGTGCGGTCCCACCTCCACGCGAGCGAACAAGAGGGAGACCCGTCGGTGCGGTTCCACGTGTCGGGCTCCGAGGGCTCGTTCGTGAAGCGGGGCAAGGACATCCAGGAGGAACGACTCCTGGCCGGGGAGCTCCCGGTGCCGGGCGAGAGCGGCACGGAGCCTCCACAGCGTTGGGGTACGCTGCATCGCGACGATGCCGGGCAACCAATCGAGACGGCCGTCGGCGACTGGACCGAGTTTTACCGTCGACTCGTTGTCCACCTCGAAGGGAACGGTCCCGTGCCGGTGCGGCCAGAGGAGCACATCGCAGTCCTGAAGGTGATCGAAGCCGCTCGGCGCAGCGACCGCGAGCAACGGACCATCACGCTCGACCCAGACCGGGTGGGGGCGCTGTGAGGTCGGGCGGGATCATCCATCCCGAACTGGCTCGGGTGATGGCGAGCCTGGGTCACCTCGACCGACTTTGCGTTGCCGACGCCGGGCTTCCCATCCCACCCGGCGTCGTTCGGATTGACCTGGCGTATCGCCTCGGACAGCCCAGTTTCGTCGATGTCGTGGACGCGCTCGCCGCCGAGTTGGTGATCGAGGAGGTGACGATGGCCGAGGAAGCCAGCACCAACTGCCCGGAAGTGGTCGCTGCTGTGCGCGGTGCATTCTCGGCAGCCAGCGCCCGAGCGGTCACGCACGAAGACTTCAAGAAAGAGGTGGCCGGCGTTCGCGCCGTCGTGCGCACGGGTGAGACCACGCCCTACGCCAACGTCATCCTCACCAGCGGTGTGCCGTTCGCCTGAACGTGGCACCGCCCGAAACAAGCTCAAGGAAGGAGCGCCCCGTGCGCTACAACGTGAATCTCGAGGCACAGGAAGGTGAGACCTACGCCGACATCCTCGCTGTGGCGCAGCACGTAGAGGCGCTCGGTTTTGACGGGCTCTACCGGGCCGACCACTACGCAGCGGTCTGGAGCCCCGAGGAACGCGGCACGACCGATGCGTGGGCAACGCTCGCCGGCCTGGCCCGCGAGACAGAACGGATCACTCTCGGAACGATGGTCACGCCGACGACCTTTCGCCCGCCGGCCAACCTGGCCAAGGTCGTGGCCACCGTCGCGGAGATGGCGGGGGTGGTGAACGGCACGCCGCGAGTCCATCTCGGGCTCGGTACCGGGTGGCTCGAAAAGGAGCACACGCGCTACGGCTTTCCCTTCGAAGACGTGGCCGCGAGGTTTCGTCGTCTCGAGGAGCACGCCACCATCATCCGGGGCCTCTGGGGTGGGGGCGCAGAACCGTTCAGCTTTCACGGCGAGTTCGCGGACCTCGACGACGCGATCTTTCTGCCTTCGCCGAGTCCGCAGCCGCGAGTGATCATCGGCGGCACCGGTCGTCGGAAGACCGTCCGGTTGGCAGCGCGCTTCGCGGATGAACTGAACACGCCCTGGGCGACACCCGACGACGTCGTGACGATGAAGGAGTTGGTCGACGCCGCCTGCGACAGCGAAGGCCGGCCCCACATACCGGTATCGGTCTCCGCGGCCGTGATCCTCGGAGAAAGCGCCGGAAACTTCCGCGCTTGTGCCGGTGATCTCCACGCACGGATTGGCCACGGTGACCTCGACGACTGGCTGGCAGAAAAACGAGCAGGCGGTTGGGCGCTCGGCACCCCTCATGAGGTGGCCGCCCACGTGTCTGCGTTGGCCGCAGCCGGGGCCGAAGCTTTTACCTTTATGCACATGTCGCCTCATGACCATGGCATGCTCGACCTGATCATGCATGAGGTCATCCCAGCGATCGACGTCGGGACGTGAACGAGCCGGGGAGGCTGAACCGATGCCTACGCTGAAAGATGTCGCCGTCGAGGCGGGGGTCGCGCTGGGCACCGTCTCGCGGGTGATCAATCGTGAGCCGAGCGTGTCGCTGGAGCTTGTTGCCCGAGTCGAGAAGGCAATCCAGACGCTCGACTACCAACCGAATGTGCTCGGTCGCAATCTTCGGAGGCGCCGCAGCGGCACCATCGGTGTGGTCGTTCCCGACATCACCGCGCTGTTCTTTGCCGAGCTGGTCAAGCAAGTGGAGAAAGCCGCGATGGAGGTCGGCTACTCCGTATTGATCGGCAACTCGGCGAACTCGCGCCAGATCGAGGATCTCTACCTGTCGAAGCTCAGCGACAGCGGACTCGATGGCATGGTCTTCTCCTCGTCTGCCGACGCCGCCGCCCCTGTGATCCGGAAGGGCGCGGCACTGGTCGCCGTCGACCGCGAGGTGTTGGGGTTCGACTTCATCGCCAGCGATCACGAGATGGGCGCCCGCGAGGTCGTCCGTCACCTCGTCGACCTCGGTCACCGTCGGATCGCGTGTATCAGCGGTCCCGCGACGATGCCGGTGTTCCAGCAACGCCTGGCGGGTTACCGGTCGGTTGTCGAGACCGGTTTGAAGGAGCTCGGCATCTCACCCGAGACGTACACCCGGTTCGAGCCGCTCGACAGCATGCGTGGCATCGATGCTGCACACTCGCTCCTCGAACTCCCCGACCGTCCCACAGCGGTTTTTGCCACGACCGACCAACAGGCGATCGGTGTCCTGCGGGCGTGTGGCGACCGCGGGCTGCGTGTGCCAGAGGAGATCTCGGTGGTTGGCTTCGACGATATTCCGCTCGCCGATCTCGTCAACCCTCGGCTCACGACAGTGCGCCAGCCCATCGAGCAGATCGGACGACTCGCTGTCGAGCGACTCCTGCTCCGCATGGGTTCGACCGATGAACCGGCGCAACGCTGGTTGCTCGATACGGAACTGCGCCACCGGGAGTCCAGCGCGCCGCCCGCCACAGGCTGAAGCCAGAGGTGCTACTCAACGGAGGATGGGTGTGAGGCGGTGGGACGCACGGAGCGTTCGCCGAGTCGAACCGCAGCCAGGCGTGTGGGAGGTCCGAGTCTTCGCGGGCAAGGACCCTCGCGGACGCCCGACGCATATCTCGCGAACGATGCGCAGCCGCCCTTGGCGACCTGCTTCGAGGAGATGACAGCTAAGGCGACATCGAGCGGCTGCACTTGCACTTGGCATTTCATCATCGTTCCGGTGTCAGTACTGTTTTGATATGTCACTGCTGGGCGTTGACGACGCCGCCGAAGAACTCGCAGTGAGTCCTCGGCGCGTACGGCAGCTACTCGCCTCGGGGCAACTTCCGGAACAACGCGTCGGACGGAGCTGGGCGATTGACCGGGCCGACATCCGCCAGCTCCGACGCAGCGGAGCCGGCCGACCGTGGAGTGCCGCGTCGGCATGGGCCGCGCTCCACCTCGCGGCGGGGCGAGCGTGGTCGAGGCGACTGTTGGAGCGTCAGGCAACGTTGTCTGACGCGGCACTCGCAGCGGGATCGACTCGCCTGAATTGGAACCCCGGGGGCATCTTGGCAGAGTGTGGAGTGACTTGGAGTATCCCTACTCGCCGTTGTGAATCCGAGATCTTCGAAGCGTTGATATCGCGATTTCATCCCTAGTCAGCCCTAGAACTGAACGGACTCAGCGACACTCAGCGGATAGCCAATTCGCGAAACCCCTGGTCAGGCGAACTCACCAACACTGAGCGTCATTCACCAAACCGGTGAAGGTGAGCCACGACATCTTCGAAGGCACCGAGCAGATCCAACAGCTGGTCATCTCCCGGGCGATATCAGGCCTGCGTATCGTATAGATCTGGGTTGATGGCCGTTCGGCGATTTCGAACTCAAGCCGCTGTCGAGGAACCTCGGCGCAGTCGACTATGGTGCTCTCATCGAGGGGCGCAAGCAGACGCTCGTACGGCATCCCGCCGGAGCGTTCCAACTGTTCCGAATCGGCGACGCTGTAGCGAGTCGTAACATCCATGCAGCGATCTACGACGCGCTCCGATTGGTCAAAGATCTGTGACCTCACACCTCGACCTCACACCCCACCGGTTCTCGCTGACATGTCGACGACAACACTGAGCCTCGACGAGATCCACAGCCTCATTTGCGACTGTCTCGTGGCGAACGGTTGCGACGACGAGAACGCGGCAGCGGTTGCGCGCACTATTGGTGGCGCTGAACGAGATGGCGCCGCCGCACACGGCCTCTTTCGCCTGCCGGGATACGTGGCGTCGCTGCGGAGCGGAAAAGTCAATGGCTGCGCTCGGCCGACGTGTGACCCCCTGACCCTTGCGGCACTTCGCATGAACGGTGACGATGGGTTCGCCCCGCTGGCAATCGAAACCGGCATCCCGATGCTCGCTGAAGCTGCACACGTAACAGGCTTGGCTGTCTTACTGATTCGTAACAGCTTCCACTTCGCAGCTCTCTGGCCCGAGGTCGAGGCATTGGCCGAGCAGAACCTCGTGGGGCTTGCATGCACGGTCCACACCCCAATGGTTGCCCCGTTCGGCGCACGAAGCGCGTTCTTCAGCACGAATCCGCTGGCCTTCGCGTACCCCCGGCCAGGTCAGCACCCGTACGTGTTCGACATGGCAACTGCGGCAATGTCTCAAGGTGACATTCGCGTCGCGGCTCGTGACGGCGTTCCGGTTGCTGCAGATGTCGGAGTCGACGCCAACGGCAACGCAACCACCGACGCGGCGGCGATTGATGACGGCGGGGTGATCCTTCCGTTCGGCGGCTTCAAGGGCTCGGCCATCGCAACGATGATCGAGTTGCTCGCCGCGGGAGTCGTGGGTGACGCGTTCAGCTACGAGGCGGGCGAACGCGACAATCGCGACGGAGGGCCGGCCAAAGGGGGCGAGCTCATCATGGCGCTGTCGCCGCGTCTGCTTGCTGATTCGGACTGGAGCGAGCACAGCGAGGGTTTCCTATCGCGGCTCGAAGCCATGGACGGCGTCCGTCTGCCGAGCACCCGGCGTTTCAGTCGTCGTTCGGCTCCAGACGGGCGCGAGGTTAACTCGGCACTGCTTGCCGAGATCCGTCAGCTCACGACCTGACGCCTCGGCTCGTGTATTCGGCCTGTTGTCCGCCTGTCAAACGCCGTAGTCAGCCCGCCGCGCGTTTGAAGACGTCGGGAGGGAATGCGTTGGTATCGATGCATTGTTGGGACCAGTCGGCGAGGTCGTTGAGTAGCTCGTCGACCGCAGATTCGCCAACGCAGCCGGCAACGACGCTGTTGATTATTGAAGCCTGGAGTTCATTGGTGGCGGCTTCGATTTGGTCGCGCATCGCCCGGCCAGCCTCGGACAGTTGATCACCATCGAGCCAACCGCGCGAACGCAGATCTTCGCAGGTCGCCGCAATTGTTGGTGCCGACCAAAAGCGTGAGCCCGAGTACGTGGCGATCGGCATCCCGACCCAGAGTTCGGTGAGGACGTTCATCGCAACCGGGCTCAACCCGGCCGCCACGCAAACAGCCACGTGACTGTCACCTCGATGCTCACGAATCAACTCGCACGCTCGCCAGAGGCGACCAATGGCGCCTGGGGGAACGGGCTGTTCGCGGAGGCCCGAGAACAATGGACGGCCAGTCCCGTCGGCGCTCACCACTGCGTCAAGCAGCACATCGGCAACAGCGCCAATCCGTTCGGTGTCGACATCGGTGAGCGCCGCCGCCAGGCTGGCAATGGTTGACTCGTCGCGTGCCGCGAGCAACTCGGCGCGGTCGCATTTCGAACGGCCCGCCTCGTACACAGCGCAGATCACGGTCGGCTCGAAAACGGCGAAGGTCGCGACGACGACTCTGGGTTCGGGTTCGCCCAGCAACGAGGCGCGACAGGTGACGTAGCTCTCGAAGAAGTCGAGTCCCAAAGCGCCGAGCCGGGAACTCGTGGCCTCGCACCACACCGAGTGCATCGCGATTGGCTCGATGGCATCGCGCAACCGGCGAGCGGTTGACGCATCCTGAGTCGGAGGGGACACGACACCTGGGAGTGTGGGAACGAATGCAGTAGCGATGACCTCGGCGCGATTCATGCGAGCGAAGTTACCGGTCGGACATGGCGCGTGCCGGACCAGCCACCGGCGCACGGTTCAGGAGCCGGGTATCAGCGACGCGATGTCAGGCTGAGTGATCGTCTGGCTTGGTGACGCGCGCTGCAACGATGGGCAACATCTTGACGGCGATAGCTGGAACCCGCTTGAGTAGCACCTCGAACGCCCCACCCTCGATGTGGAGCACGCGTGAGTCCACCGTGGCCGCAACTGTTGCGTTGCGCGTCGAATGGGTGAGGAGTGACAGTTCGCCGGCGAAGCCGCCGGGCCCGATGTTTGCAACGTGCTGACCGTCGCGAGTGACCTCAAGATTGCCGTCGACGACAATGATCAGCTCCTGAACGCTGGACCCCTCTTTAATGAGGACCCTGTCAGCAGGCACGGTGATGTCGGTCGAGATGTCGATGACCGCATCGAGCTCTTTTTTATCAAGTCCCGAGAGCAGCGGAACGTTCTGCATGTGCTCGCGATAAGCATTCTTGGACATAGCGGTGAGCTCGTTTCTCGTCGGGTGGGCATCATCGTAGGTGCTCTTGTTGCACCGTTTCGCTATCGCAGCAGCGCGACGTGGTGTCTGGCGCTGAGGCTCGTGCCTTAGGCCTTGATCATCGACGGCTCGAAGTGCTCCGCCAATTCAGCCTGATGGTGTTCGAATCGCTTGATGAGTTCGCGGGACTCTGGTGCGTCGAGTCGGTCGTGGTTGTCGAGCTGGAACTGTCGGTACAGCTGAACCAGCGGGGTGCCATCCGTCGCAACGTCCTGATTCATCAATGCCCGGATCTCGACCTCGCGCCGGCGTGCTGCCTCGACGATGCGCAGCGCATTAGCGAGTGGCATCGTGCCAGCGTCGACCTGCTTGAGAAGTAGGCATCGATAGGCGTGGCAGAGAAGCGGTCGCTCGGTGTAGATCGAACATCCGTTGTCTCCAAGTGCAGAACACGGTTGATCGAAGAAATGGCGTTCGTCGACCACGTGGACGGGAATCCGGAGGGCGCGGACACGCTCAGCTTCAGATGGGTCCGTAATCGTGACGGAAGAAAACAGGATGCCGTCGCAGCAGATCCCGCAGGCAACACAGAGTTTGGAGCCGTCATCAACGGGGGCGATGTCAGTCATTTCCCCGAGGGTACGGCGTGGCGGCAGGCATACCGAGTGCCTCCTCAAGAACTGCCAGTCGGATTTCCAAGTCCTCGACTCGCTGCGCAAGCGACGGGCCGCTCGGAAGGGGAGGCGTCACAGGCGTCGAGGCAGCCCCAAGGTCGTTGATGTCGGGCACCGTCTCGCCGAAGAGATGCGCCCACCGGTCCTGGCTCTGGCCCGACCCTCGACCGATGTTGGCGACGTAGGGGTCGGCCTTCTCTGCCATAGCCGTGAGCACTGCTTCGATGTCGTCGGGTGACTCAAAGCCGGAGCCCTGCGATGTTGCGTACCGATCGGTCCGTGTCTTCAACTCGCCAGACGACTGCGGCCCACGCAACATCATCACGGCGAGTAAAGCCTGCTGGTCGAGATCGATCCCGAGCGCGTCGATAAGAATGTGCCGGTGCTTGTCGGACCGGCCACTCCCGTTCGTCCGCGCCAGTCCGTTCTGGCGGACGAGAACCATCGCCGCGACAGCCTCCTGTTCGCTGTATTCGACGACCGGCTCACGGTTCGACTTTTGATTACACGCGTTGACGAGCGCGTTCGTCGACAGCGGATAATGATCCGGGGTCGTCGCACCCTTTTCGATCAGACACCCGAGCACGCGGACTTCTTCGACGGTCAACTCCATGACCGCAGCGTAATTCGCGTTGGGCCTGCCGGCTCGCTCCGACCACCTGGCGGCGCAAAGACCGCGCCTCGCCTCCTGGCCAACGGAGCGTGAGTGCGACACTGACCCCCGTGCCAGCGCTTCACCCTGACGTTCTCGACGTGTTCGAAGGATCAGACTCACATCTCAAATTCGATGACGGGACGAGCCGTTCGGCGCGCGAGCTTGCGGACGACGGTCGTCG
>TARA_R110002110_G_scaffold405349_1_pt1 | contig 26439 bp, 33 predicted proteins | sample TARA_R110002110 | Tara Oceans TARA_R110002110 (sample SAMEA4397330) | marine metagenome | biome: Polar Biome; feature: [SRF] surface water layer (ENVO:00010504); material: water (ENVO:00002006), including particulate matter (ENVO:01000060) such as... | depth 5 m
CTGCTAAACAATACTTGCTTTTTTGGTGTATCGGTATATTAATTCTTTGTTTATTACAAATTCTACATCTTGGTATCTCTTTCCTTTCCTTGACAATAAAACTAATATTATAATTAGACATCTAATATTAGTTCAGGTAATAATTACTGAAATTCAACGACAAAGTTTCCTCTCTTTCTTGTAAATCCTAATTTTTCGCCTTTATTTTGTTGGTTATTTGAAATAATCGTTCTTTTACTCGCATAATAATCTCTCATATACTTCTTTTTATAGAATTTTTTCTCCCTATCTGTCATTTTTTTCCAGTCATATATTTTCTTTCCCATATATATAATGGAAGATAAAAAAACTTGTATTCTCTGTAATAAAACGATTAAAAAATTTGCGAAATGGAATGATAACAAACAAAGACAAGTTCATAGGAAATGTTGGTTAAACTTTAGAGATTTCGGCGATAGACATTTTGATTACCTATTTGCTGGTGATAGAAAAAAGAAACAGGCTGGAGGTAAAACTATAATTATAACGCCTCTAAAGGAAGAAGAGCATCATTCCCATTTACCAACCCTTTTGGAACAACCAACGACGCAGGAGGAAGTTTCGCTGCCAAAGAAAATAACTGAATAGGACTTTCTATTTTATATATGATGGCCGTTTTATCATTTATAAATGCTGGGGATAAGTCTGGATTTAATATCCTTGTTTTAATTCCCGTCACTACAAAATCTTTTGTTGCCGTAAATTTATAATCAGGGGCAAATGAAAAAGCAAAATCACCTGCTAAATATGCTCTATTACATAAAGCCATTATATTGTCTTCACTACCATTATTTTCACTATTGAACTGACAACCTTCAATTAAATCGCTTTGAATTAACCAATATGGAAACTCTAATTTTTGAGGCAAATTACTCGCATAAGTTAATGCTGTTTCTGCTGTTATAGAAATATTTGGTTGGTTTGATGAAGTATTTAATCCATATTGGGGTAAATTTGTTGCTGCCGTTCCATTGAATAATGATATATTCAAACTGGTTGCGAAGGCACTATTATTTGTTAATGGGTATGGGAAACTGGTCGCAAAGGGTAATGGAATTGCAGAATTATGATGCCTTTCTGTAAAAATAGCATCGGGTTGTCCGTATGAATTAATAAAATCTTCATATACAAAACCTAATCTATTCCATAAACAACCCCCATATTTATTATCAATATCTTCAGGATTTCTTTGGTCTATTTTTTCCCATTCATCAGTTGCTAAACTTTTAACTGATAAATCAACAATACCAATTCCTGCTTGGCCGTATGATAAAAACATTTCATTCACACTTGAACCAAAATTTGTCTTTGCTGTATTAGCAATAATAATTTGACTACCTCCCGCATCACCCGCTGTTGTTGCTTGAGTATAAACAGGCCAGGACATATTAGCCATCGCAAACCTTCCCCGAGTTGCATCAAAAACCATATTCATATTAGGAGAACCTACATTTGTCATTCCTGCTTGAGCCCCAGGATTTGTCCCTAAATCTCCTTTTAAAACATGCGGATTGATTACTATGGCTGTTAGATTATTTGGATTTTTATATTGAAGATTAACCAAGATAGGATTATTAAAAGACATTAATCCACTACCTAATAAGGCGGTTGCTGGAGTTGCTCCTGAACCTTCTCCAGGCAACATAATAATACCAATATTCATTTCATTATTACCTGATGTTCCTGTATCAACGCAACATAAATTAGCATCTATTCTTTGAGCGATTGTTTGAGGAAATTGTATCTGTCCTTCAAATAAAATAGAATTATCATTTGCTATTCTAACTCCCGCATGAGTTTGGGCTTCTTGGCCAAGATAATGAGAACTATAATAAATTTTGTCATAAAATGTTTTACATTGTTGATTAGAAACACCGCAATAAGTAAGTCCTGCTAATGTTGATTTTGGAGGAAGAGGCTGGGTAAAAAGAGGGGCGCTATCATCATTTCGTCCAATACTCATAACACTTTGAAATGAACCCCTTTGTTCCCCTTTTAATCCTTCGGTTGTTGTATCGGGAGAACCTGATGGCCTATATTTTTGAGAATGTAATAAATCTCTAACCATTTTTAAATTATCTTCGTTGTAAGCCAAATTAGTTGTAAAAACATAACCATTTTGCCAAGTTGCTGTTCCTGCTCCATCATCGTCTGCTGTATATAAATTAATAATTTCTCCATTTTGAGTTTGAAAGGCTTTTATTGCTGCTCGGGCATTACAAAAAGTATTATGTTTTACAGAAAAATCAGTTAATAATCTACTTCCATAATATGCTAAAAAAGGATTAGCACAGGCTAACCAACTCGTATAATTAGCATTTTGAAGGGTTGGACTTTCATTCCAAGTTGGTTCAGTTGAAGGAATTGCTCTAATTAAAATACTTGCCGAATTTTTAGAAGAACAAGTTAATTGATTAATTCTTGGAGCAACAGGTTGTATTATATTGTTAGTTTGTAAATAACTTTCAGTCGTCCCTGATACACCTGTTCCTACGGCATTTGTTCCGTAAGGCATTAAATTTTGATGAGGAATAACATCTGCGTTTTGAAAATCCGCACTAATTTTATTAGCAATATTTGAAGGATTGTCATATCCTGCCGTAACTGATAAACTCATATCACTCCTTAAAGGACACCATACTCTTGCGTTTGCTCCTGTTGCCATCGCTCCCGATGCCCCGCCTGGAATATTTATTAAAAGAGTGCCTGGATTTCCTGCTTGAGGGTCAGGATTTTGTAAGTCATAATTAGAATAATTTACATCGCTTTGAACTTTATCAATATATAAACTATATCGTCCAACATACATTCTTTTTCCTCCAATGTAAAAATCTTTTGAACCACCCCCTGTTGCTTGTTTCATAGTTTCAAAACTGACTACTGGAACGCCCGAATTATTTAACCAACCATAATTATTTACTTCTGCTGTTCCAACAATTCCTGTTGGATAAATTACTGGATTTTCCAAAGGAAGAGGTATCGCATAATCATAATTATTATGAATATATAACCAAGTATTTAATTGCATCTTATTTGGATAATAAGCATAACCTTGAGTTGTTCTTGGAACTTCAATAATATCTGCTCCAACCCCGACTGAATTAATTGCGATGCCCTCTATACTGACTTGGTCGCCCTGCTTAACCGCTATACCCTGACTAACTTGATTAAAAAATGAACCCGTTAATGGGTCTTGAACCTCTGCTTTTTCTTTTGAAACATATATCAATTGAGTATTCATTATATTATAAAGTTGATATTATAATATAATTAAAGTTCCTCGTCGCTATCATTATTTTCTGCTCCTAAACCCGTTGAATGTCGGCCGTAATCTATTTCTGTATGAAAGCCTTGAAGCATTCTTGGTGGGTTATCTCGTAATTTTAAAGTAATAAAATCATATTTATTAGGGGCATATTTTTGATAACATTTTCGCAAACTGCCTTTATACATATCCCCATATTCTTCCTCTATTTTTTCCCATTCTTTCATATTATAAATGCCGTTAAAAATTATTGCGTCTGTTGCGTTTGCTCTTGCTATTGTTGATAATGCTCTAAACGACTGGACTGACATCATTACATTCATATTCCAATGACGATATCTTGATAAAAATGATTGTAAAGTTCCTCCCCGTTTCATCGCACTATTTCCAACACTATCATCAATTACAATCATGCCTTTGGGTCTGTCTTTTTTTGGAAATGTTTCTTGCCTCGCCATAATAGATTTTAAATGACTATCTTTATATTCACTATAACATTCAAAATATTCCCTTAACCATCGGCTGCTATCGCAACAATCAATACTGGGGCTAAAAACATAGACATTTTCAAAAGCCCCTTCCCCATCTCCCCAGGCATTACTATTTAAAAGTAGCCAGTTAATACAACAGGTTTTTCCTGAAGCAGTTGAACCAAGTAATAATGTTATGCTTCCGTTATTTCTTTCTATTTTTGGCAAATTAGGGTGAAAATCTAATTCATCTTTCATCTCTAAAGGTCGCAGGGGAATTACATTCAAATCAACTTCTTTTTGCTCTTTTTTTTTCTTCTTTTTTGGCATAATATATTATTATATTATATTAAAAAAATGAAGTATTTTTTCGGTTAGCAGGATTATATATATTTGATAATGGATAATTTTTCGGGTGATATTCTGGTGGTTTTTTTATCTCTTGTATTCTCTGTTGTTTTATAGTATCTTGCTTTCTTTTTTGGGCTTCATTAAAATATCTTTGTTTCATATTTTCATATTTCAACATATGGGAGGCAAAAGTATTAAAGTCCATCTCTTTGGCAGTATGGCGACTTTCGGGCATTCTTGGAATATTAATTGGTTTGCTTTTAACATTTAATGTTCCTTCTTTTGTCAAGATTTTAGAATTAGTTTCTTTCTCTGCCTTTTTTCCATAATATCTATCTCTTGCCCGTTGTCTATTTCTTTCAACAGAAGCCTTTTTCTTTTCCTCTTTTTTTCTCTGTTTTTCTTCCTTTTCTTCATCTTTCTTGGCTTTTCGCTCTATTGCCCTTAATCTTCTTGTTTCTGCACCCTTTTTTCTCGCTTCGGCAAGATGAGCGTATCTATCTTTCTTTTTCTCTCCATCTTCAACTTTTAAAACTATATTTTCTTTTCTTTTTTTAGGCTTCATAAAAATATCATTCTTACTAATAGGATTAACTTTTAAACTTTCAATAATCTTTTCTTCACTAACTGCCTCCCCATCAATACAACTTTCTTTATTAATTACTTCTTCAACATTATCAACAGGTTTTGGAAACATAGAATTTAATGCTTTTTCTTGATAATTTCTACTCATTATAAGTTATATAAATATTATAAAAAATACAAAAATTTTCTTACTTTTCTAAATAATCTATAATACTTGAATAATCCTTTATATCTTCAAAATAGTCCATAGGTATAAACAAATGAAGTTTAATATCTGCCTTTCCTCTACTATAACAACCTGCTTCTTGTATATACATACCTTCTTTTAACATCGTTGGAAACTGGAAGAATTTTATACCATCTGTAAATTTTATAAACAAGTATGTTTTGTATCCCTTTAATGCTAATCTTCTGCTTTCTTTCCATTTAGAATTACCTATCATAGTTGAATTCCATCTTGATGAAGAGCATCTCCTGGTTTTTAATTCAACGCCTATTTTATTTGTCTTATCTAATAAATCAAATACCCTCCAACCCGTTTTGTCTATGTCAAATTTAGTATTAAACCATTTATTTAATCTTGGTAAAAAATACCTTTCAGTTTCACCACCAAGTTTTCTATCGGCAACGGCCTTTGGATTATTCCAGTTCTGTTTTGTTTTCTTTGACATTTTGTAATTCGTTCTTCCATCAAATATATCGGTCATTATATAATAGCGATATATTTTAATTTGGTCTATATTACTTTATTTTCTTGATATTTAATTTTTGCTTTTGCTAATATTCTTTCCTTATTTTTTTGATAATATGCTTTTTTTACTGCTTTATTTTTATGATACTGGTTTTTTTGTTTTTCTAATTGATTTATTTTATTCTTTTCATAATATGCCCTTCTGTCTATTTTTAATTTTTCTTTATTATTTTCTCTCCAAGTCTTTTGGTAATTAGGATTTTTATACATATATATATATCTTAAGATATTAATCTTTAAACTTTCATACCGAGATTTTGTATATTATCGGGTAAAACTGATGAAGTATTTGGTTTTTGACGAAACATAATAGTGACATCACTCCTATTTATTAAAGATACTGCTTCAGTATTATCATCGTATGTAATTTTTACTTGTAATTGTTGAAGCATCATTTCATTATAATTATTTAAATCAATCCAATTAACAACTGGGGCGGTATCGTTATAAATATTATTACTATTCAAAGGGTCTAAATTCATAAAAGCATCTTGAGTTGAAACAACTGCTATTGTTTTATTTTGAGTAGATTTTACCCCGTTTTGAGATTGAATAGCCAAATTTTCTATTTGAATATGTAATGAATTAACCCTTTCACTTAAATGTAAGGAATGAGCGCCATTTAATCCATAAGCAACATAAGGCGTTCCTAATGTTAAAATATCATTATTCAATACTATTGGAGCACCTTCCAGTCCCATTACATCGCCTATATGAGTATCAGGATTATTCGCTAAAAAGTAATTATCACCACCTGCCGTTTGAACTTCTCCTAAATCACCGACATTCGTTATTGGATTACATACAAGGGTTAATTGTTTTTCACTATAACCATCGGCATGAAATGCTTCTGGAACAACTCCTGTAAGATTAATAGGCAAAGTTCCACCTGCTAAATTAGCGGGGTCAATTCTGCCACACCTGTAATCATTCAAAGATAATCCTTCATAATAAGAGGTTGCTTGAAGAGGTTGCATATTCAAATCTAATCCTAATGCTTGATTTTCTTCCAATCTGTATCCTTTACGATAATCAAACCAACCCTTTCTAAAAGTATCAACGCCATTACCTGCTGGATATTCAATTAATGTCAAATCACCTAAATATCCTGGCATAACATATTGTTCTCTTGTCGTTGTATCGTCACTATTCATATCGTATAATAATACCCATTGAATTCCTGGATTACCACCTGCTATACCTGGAGCAAATGGCTCATCAACATCTGTTCTGTATCTAAAACAATATTCACAGGCCATACAATATGGAGAAGTCCATCTAAATCTAACCGCTAACATTCCAGGATTAAATCCCGCATTAACGGGTAATGTTGTATTAAGGGAAAAAAGGGCTGCTGCTGCTGCTGCGGTTAAATCTAATGAAGCGACTTCTATATATTGAGTATTACCGATTGGGGCTGCTGGGTCTAAAATTTTAACAGATAAAACAGGATACTGAAGTCCCAGGCCTCCCCGAACCTCAATATCACACCCAAAAAAGTATCTTGGAACTGATGAACCTGCTGCTATAGTTGCCGATGATGCGGAATTTAAATCAACTTGTTCTATATATCTTTCTTGACTATCGCTTATTCCTGTATTATTAGGCATATTTTCAATTAATTCTATACTTTGAATACCAAAACTATCAAATCCACCTGCGTATAAACCTGCGTTAGCAACCACTCCATTAGGATTTGGATAATCAGTATTAGCAAATGCTTGAGGCCAGTTTCTAAAAGTTTTAACAACATACCCATTTGGCTCTGTCGCATGGCCTACCCCTAAACTGGTTGTTGAAAAAACACCAACATATTGTTTAATAGGAGTTGCAGAATAAGAACAACAATAATGCCCTTTTAATGCTCCTGTAATTTGTTGATTGAAAGCGGGATAAACATCAGGATTACCTGAACCAATACCATAAGAACTATCTTGACATCTAATACTCGTCCAACCAATATCATAGAATTGAGCGAAACCAGGAGCAACTGGAGAAGCACCTGCCATAGGATTGTCCCTTGAAGCGGGATTAGGAAAACCTGAACCTAAAACACCCGCAGATGCCGTATAATAAGGGCTATCAATAGTTTCAATAGCATAATCAACTTGCGTTAATTGTAAAGTATTTAATCCTGCTGCTGCGTTATACCCTCCACTATTATACATTTGATTACCAATATCTTCTCCTTGTCTTTGAAGAACTCTTAAATTTATTTTATTATCATTTGTCAAAAGAAAATTCCAACCCTCTAATCCATCAAGAAATAATGGGGGCGTTCCTGCTTGTCCGTATTGTAATTGAAAAATACCTTCATATGTATCAGTTGTTTGGTATGAATTATTAAAATTTCCATCAACACCATATTGATTACATAATCTTCCCATTTCGCCAAATATACCTAACCAGTCTGTTACATTTCCACCTTCCAAAAATAAAGGAATTGTAGGATTTAATTCAGTAAGCCCTTGAACTATAAAAAAATTAGTAGTATCAACCCACCCTGTTAAAGGTTGTTGAAAACTTGATTTTATATATCCAACTTGAGCGTTTCTTGGAATTCGTATTGGATTGGTAAAATAATTAGTCCATCTCCAGGGTAGCAAGTGGCTATCAGTTGAGGCAGGGTCGTCATCTCTGCTCTGGTCGTCATTCTTTAGAAATACCAAACTCATTTATAATATCTCTATATATTAAAATAATGCTAAAAAGAATAAAACAGGAAAAAAAACGAAAAGTTTTTAAGAACGGCTATAAATCTATCCATAACCCTTGCTTTGAAGAAATTAATGGAAGCCAAGATAGAAAAATTAGCGAATATAATGCCGAATATTATGATAAGGGTATTCCTAAAAAGAAATTACCGAAAGATAGTATGGTTTTTGGTAATATTCCATCAAAAAGATAATAAAATTAAAATATGTTTATGTTATAAATGGAAGTAAAAAAACCAAGTTATCATTCATCTTATATGAAAAAGTATAGGCAAACTGAAAAAGGAAGAGAAGTTCATAATAAAAGTTGTAAGAAATATTTAGAAGCAAATAGAGATAAAATAAATAAACGAAGAAGAGAAAGATATTTGGAGAGAAAAATAGAAAAAGAAACGAAAAAATAAAATGTATGTTTATGTTATAATGGTAAAAAAAATTCCAAACGACCAAAATCCAGGAATTGTTGCTGGGACAAAAACCAGTAATGCTGCTATGGAGGGAAGCAAACAACAACCTTTAGGAGGACAGAGAAAAGAAAAGAAACTTCAGGGTAATGTAAGAATTCCTCCCCAAAATTATGGGACATCTTGGAGAACTTTTGCAACTCCATATATGAATAAAAAAAAGAAAGGGGGTATGAAACAAGCATCTATGGATTGGAAAAAACATAAAGCCAAGATTGATAAAAAGAAAAAAAAACCAAAAAAGGAAAAGAAAGTTAAAAAATAAGTTATAAATAATTAATATTTTGAACTTAATTATTTTATTTAGTAAATATATAAATGGATTTTACCGCATCAAGTTATCAACAGACAATTCCCTCTCGTTCAACCTTTGCTCCAAGCGACCATCAATTGTCGTATGCAGCAGGTTCAACTTTAAGATTTGAAATACCTGCTTTTCTTTCCTATATTGACCCTCGTCAAAGTTATCTAAAATTTGATATTAAAGTAACTTGTTCTTCACCAGTTACATTTAGTAAAAAGATTGGAGCAAATGTTTTGCTTAATAATTTTCGTCTATACGATATGGGGGGAAACGCCCAGATTGAAAATTTACAAAGTATGGCAGAAATGTATGATAAATTCGCTCATTATAGTGAAAACGATAGTGTTAGAAATAAAAGAGCATTATTGGAACATTTAGAACCAACATCTCGTTATGATGGTGAAGAAGCAAAAAAATATCAAAATAATCCAGCAAATACATTTTGCAACGCTCAATTAAGTCAATGCTATAAATCAGGGGCTTTTGATTTTCTTGATGATACCAATCGGGATACCGACGCAACGCCTAATATGGTAGAGTGTGCTTTAAAGTTGCCTATGTCAGGCATTCTCGGGGGCAGTCGTATGTTTCCAAACGGCGTAGTTGGTGGAACAAGATTAGAAATAGATACAAATTCGGCTGGTAAATGCTTACAACTATGGGCGGGAGCAGGTATTGCAGCAGACGATGGACTAATTGATGCAACTCAAGGCAGTTGCACCTTTGGTATGGCAACCGCACTCCCTAACGCAGGTGTTCCAATTACATCAATCACTTTGAATGCCGAAGTTGTTTCAGGGGCAAATCAAATAGGAACTGCCCCAGCAATAACAGGTGCAGCAGGAGTAGCGGGTTGTAGAATTGTTAAAAATGGAGCAGTTGGTGCTTCTAATTTAGTTGTTGGAAGACGAATGCATGGCTGGACTTCTGCAAATCCGCCAATATGGAGTGATTTAGGACTTATTACATCAGTTGCTTATAATGGAGCAGAAGCAGCAGGCGGTCAAATTGCGGTGACAATTACTTTAGACGGAACGGGTGCTAATGGTGCAGATTTTCAAGGTGGAGCAGGTGGAGGAACGGCAGGTGCTCTTCAGGCTTTAACTAATACTTGCGGGGTGAGAATTAAAGATGCTTTACAGGTTCAAACTTATGAATTAACTAATGTAGAATTGGTATTAAAAACCGCAACCCCTCCAGCCCAGTATCAAAAGCAAGTTATGGCGAGTGTTATGACAGAAGAAGGTTTTACATTTGATTATATGAGTGCTAATTGTTATCGTAATAATGTTCCAGCAAATGAGGTTTTAACGCAAATTAATATTCCAAGTTTTAATGAACGAGCAGTTGCTATACATTGTATGCCTCTAATTAATGGAGTGACTGAAAGTGCCGATAAAGATAACTTGCTTACGACAATTGATAACGCCCAGTTCTATAATTTTTATGTCAATGGGAAATCCCAGCCGACAAGGAAAGTGAGTGTTGCGAGATTGAATAATGCCGTTCCTTTAGTAGAACAAGTTGCTTTATGGGAAATTGAGAAGGCTATGTCTTCTTCCCGAATTGTATGTCGTAATTTAGTCCTTCCAGAAAAGAATTTCTTATTTTCAAGAGCAATAGCAAGATACGGAGGAGTATATGATTTAAGAGCAGATGGTAATATTAGTTTGAGAGTTGAATATTCAACAACAACCCCGCCAACGAAACAAAAATTATTTGTTTCATACATTATGGGATTAAGGAGATTAGTTGTAGATAAAGATGGGGTGAGAGTAGAACAATAAATATAAAAAATTAATAATAATTAATATATTATTATTAATATATAATGGCTCAATCAGTTCAACAAAGCAGACGAGAAGTATTACAAATTTTACCAACGAATGTAGGTTCGGGCATTTTTTCGCCAAGAGCAGGTTTGCCCCAGATTATTTTTGAAATTCCCCGCTTTCCCAAGATAATGAATGGCAAAAGTTTAAGAATAAACGGAACTTTTACAGCATTAGCAGCGGAAGGAGTTCCCCCAAATAATTCAACAACTTTTTTTGCGAACGCAGCAGGAAATAACGATGTTTATATTGATGGTAGAACAGGTTTATCCAGCGTCATAGATGTTCTCTCAATCCAAAATTTAGAAGGAGCAACATATGAAACTATCAAGAATTATAACCGAATGGCAAGTAGTTTATCTCCATTAAACGAGAGTATAGGAAATTATCTAAATGGTGGCGTTGATGGTTTATATGGTGGTTTATCCAAAGAAGTTTCAACAGCAGGAAAATGCGATAATAAATTTGATTTTTCCCTGCCTTTACTCGCAGGATTTTTACAGGGTGCTCCTATTGATTTGCAGTTGGTAAAAGGTTGCAGAATTATCATAAATTTAAGTCCTGATAATTTCGTTATGAGAAATAATAGATGGCGAAATCCTTTATCAAATGGTGGAACAGGAGCAGGTGGTGCTTATTATGAATTATCTAATTTGTCATTAAGCGTTACCTGCGAAAATCCTCCAGCCGTAGCCCAACAGGCTATGTTACAGAATATTCAAGGAGCATGGGATTATGATGCCTATTCTTCATTTTATAATGTTGTTTTGTCAAACGACCATAATGCTATTATTAACATTAATACAGGAAGAACTATAGCAACAATTATGAATATGATACCTTCCAAGTTTCTTAATAATTATAATTATAATTCTCAATGGACTTCTCAATTGCTTACAGAAAACGCAGGAGGAGTTCTTAAAAACAGGGTTCAAATGACAAATTTGACATTTTTAAAAGGAGGAATGCGTATCCCGTTAGACTTTTCTACTTCAAGTCGCCTCGCTCAAGGTAACGGAACATCAAGCAGTTTCAGTAATTTTGAAGAATTAAATGCTATTAGAAATGTTTGGAGTTTATCTAATTTTGAAAAATCTTTAGCAACTGAATTATCTTTGGCTTCAAGTAACGCAGTAGCAGCAGGGGCAGCAGCAGGACAACCAAGATTTTCTCTTCAAAATGGTTATTCTATTAACGACCAAGATAGAATTCAACAATACAATTTAGGAGTTTCCTATGATAGTATTACATATAATGGATTAGATTTTAGAGGAACGCCACTCGGTATTCGTATCCAGTCTGTAGCCCCAACAGGTGTTTCTCTTCGGCCTCATTCCCTATTTATTTTTGTTAAACATAAAAATACAATTGTATTCCAAGACGGACAAGTTAGAGTAATTTCATAAATTCTCTCCATTTATTTTTTTAACTTAATATTTTTAACTTTAGAAAATATTAATATATTTAATAGTTATATAATGGCTTCAGGTAGAGGATTACCATCAGTTTTAAGAACTCAAACTTACGAACGACCCGAACGACAAGATATTAATACAGATATTATGTTTCCTGTTTCAGTAAATCAAAATTCTGTTCGCTTTGTTTTCAATCGCACAGGTGTTTTAGATAGTAATAGTCAAATTAATTTACGACAAACTTGTAATCAAGTCGCAGGAGCAGAGCAAAAAGCAGTAGTTCCAACATCAACAGGTGCTCTTGCTATGGTTGAACGGGCATATTTAACTATAGGAGGAAGACGAGTTTCCACTTTAGAAAGAGTAGGACATTATTCAACTTGGAAAAGGTTGCATTGGTCGCAAGAATATAAAGAAGGTATAGCAAAACCAAAACAGGGTGGTGATGATTGTTTCTATGGTTCGGCAGCCAGAGGAATTGAACCAATCGCCCCTGCTTCCCAGACTAAAATTAATGCCAGAGGTTTTGTTGCTCCATACGGGCAATTAGGACGCCGTAGTGATGAATATGCCAAATCAGTTGTAACTGGCCTTATGTCTTCAGCAGAAACAGATAGTGAAACCGACGCAGGAAAAGTTATTACAAGCGACCCAGCAACTTCCCCTGATTTTTCGGTTGGTATTTCCCAGTTAATTCCATTTTTAGTTGGAGTTCAATTACCACTATTTGCTATCAGGGAAGAGGTTGCTTTGACAATTGAATTTGCCCCTAATACATTCGGTAATCGTTTTGTTTTGCCCCAAGCAACAGCCGTTAATGAAGCAGTTGTTTTTTCAACAATTGTAACCAGCGAATGTTATCTTATGGTTGATTATTTGTATTTTCCAGACCAACTCCAAATGCTAACGGAAGAAATGATGCAAGGGGGTGGTTATGATATTGCTTATGATGAAGTTCAAGTAATAGAAAATACCGAAGATACTCTCGTAGCAGGACAAACAGCACTTGATATTCAACTTCCTATGGGTGGTAAAAAAGTTAAATCAGTTGTTCTTCAACAGCAAAGAGTAGATGCAGCAGGCCAGTCATATCCAAATATTGGCCGATATACTTCGGTTGCTTTGGGTTTAGGACAATCTTTGAATTTATGGATAGATAGCACTCCATTTTATAATAAAAATATTACCAATCAATCACTCATGCTTCAAGAGGCGAATGAAGTTGAAGGTGTTCCTCTTCAATTGCCTAATTATAAATGGGCTTGGACTAATCAAGTAAATGCAGCAGGAGTAGTTACAAAACCTGGATTGAGTGATAGATTATTTAATGGATATGCTAACCAAGAAGAAGCAGCGACCGCTCAATTCCTGGGTGTAAAATTAGAAAACGCATCAGGACAAGGTATTAGAATAAGCAATCTTCCTATGATTTGGAAACGAGCAGCAACTATTCCAGCAGGTGACGCAGGAAGGCAGTTCCTTCTTCGGTTCTTTATTAAAACCCAGCGATTATTGAATATTTCCAACGGCATCGTCCATATGATAGAATAATAAAATTGATTTTAATTTATGATATAATTATTGTAATATAATTATGTCTTCTAACGACCATAAAACGCTAATGACCGATGAAATTACTGAAAAAATGTTACTTGAGAGAAAAGTTATGATAATTCTTCCAGACGAAGATGGAAATATTGATAATAAACAATTATTGGATATATTTAATAAATCTCATAATTTAGGTATAACTTGGAATGTAGAACCTAATGAATTGAGGGGAGTAAAATATGTTGTTTTTCGTAAGACAAACGAATAAAAATATAATCTTTGTCTATATTATAAAATGAAAGTAGAAGAGAAAGTAGAAGAGAAAGTTGAAGAATGTAGTATGACTTTGGCAGAAGCAAAAAAAACATTTCCCTTAAATCTTCATTGGGTAGATTGTAGTCAAGACCCGAAAAGTAAAAAAGATGAATTTCCATTAAAACCGCTTTGTCTATGTTTTGTTCCTGAAAAAATGAAGGAATATAAGGAAACTGAAATCCCTATAGGAAAACATATACTAACTGGAACTGATTTAAGCGGAACTGATGTAAGAATTATTTTATGCGATAAATGTTTAAAATTTAATATAGAACATCAAAACCAAGCAAAGAAAAAAGAAAAAAAAGTATCATTTAGCGATAAACCTGATATGGAATTTGATGTTGTTAATGATAAACTTATTGAAGTCAAGAATTAAATTTTTTCTATGCTTTTTTTATAATGCCTGATGGAGAAGGAACATACGGAAAAAAAAGAGGAAGACCCAAGAAAGAAACTATCAAGATTGGAAAAGAAAAAATTACATTTAAAGAAGGAACATTAAGAAAACAATTAAAAATGAAAAAAGATGAAAAATTTACAAAAGCAGAATTACGCAAATTAAAAAAAGTTGATGTTGGTAAAAAATTTAAATTTCATCAAAGAGGGTTTGTAATGTCAAAGTTATTAAAACAACGCATCTCATTAGGTTTAACTTTGATGGGGTTTAAAAAATAATCTAACCTTTTATTAAATGAAATATACAGACCATATTATGAAAATGATGAGAGAAAATAATGGTAAAAGAAATCCTGGAACATATAAATTTGGGTATAACCAGCGTAAAGTTTTTTATGATTTACAAACTGAATATAAATGGACGAGATTGAATGTAGAATATATGAAAAGATTAATATGTTATCAAAGATATTCAACTATAGATGCTTTTAAAAAAGTTGTTTTGGAGAGAATAAAAAAATAATCTCTTGTTAATTATATAATGTATGGAGGTTTAGCAAGAGGACAAGGAGCATACGATATGGGTGGTTCAGCCATTTCTCAACGAGCATCAGCATACAGGAGCGATGTTGATAATATTAAAGGGGCAAATAAAGCATTAATGAAACAAGCAGAGGCAGCAACTGATTTAACTGCTTTAAGAGATATAGGAGTTGAAGGAGCAATTAAAATGTTAAAACCAAAAATAGGAGGCATAATTGGCAAGGTATATAAAAGTTCAGGATTAAAAGACTGGGATTTAAAAACAACAAAAAAAATTAATGATTGGAGAAAAGCGAATGGATTAGATAATGATGACAACGAAGGCAGGAGTGGAGAAAGTGGAGAAATTAACGGAGAACCATCAACATCAAGTGAAACAACAGGAGGCGATGAGCCTAATAACTTTGTAAGCGAAGATAGCGACCCATCATCAAGAGGAGATATTCAAGTAGAACCTGATGATGATGCCTCGCCTGAACCAACTGATGCCCCTCCTGACCCTCCTTCTTCTTCTTCTTCTTCTTCTTCTTCGGGACAAGGCCAATTAGAAGATGCCGAGCCAAGAGCCCCGAATAGAATGGGAGATGACCCGACTAATGAAATGACATATGATGACGCAGGAGATATTGAAAATTTTGGCGATGAAGGAGAAGAAACAGGAGCAACAGATGGTGATTTTGACAGGTTTATGGCCGACAATACAGGCACTCCAATGACAGAAAGCGGAGATATTGACTTTGATGCCCCAGAGAATTCTATGGCAGATATGGGTAGATTACAAGAACAAAGAAGACCAAGATTAGGCGATTTAGATGGTAGCGAACCCCAAGAAGGAAGTCCAACAGAGCCTGGCGACCAAATAACAGGAAATGGTGATAATATGCCAACTGATGATGCTCCAACATTAGAAGACGCTCCAAGAGGAGGGGGTAATGCTTTAGAAGATGCGGGAGATGCGGGTGAAGAAGCAGCAACGGCAGGTGAAGAAGGTGCTTCAACAGCATTAACAACAACAGCAGAAGGTTTAGAAACCGCAGGTGCCGTAGCCGATAGCACAGGAATTGGTGCAATTTTAGGAGTTCCTATGGAAATAGCGGGTGGTTTAGTTGAAGCCTTTGGCCTGTTTGAAGCAGGTAAAGGTATAGCAGACTGGTTTGACCAAGATATCCTGGGACATCACCCCAAAGTTAATACGACAAAATTACCAACAGCCCCCAAAGTTAATAATGCAAACTTGGCTATTCCTTCTTTTGATAGCGTCCAAGATGCTCCAACATCAGCAGGTGGGTGGTAATATTTTAATTGATTATTTTTTTCATATTAATAATAATATGAAAAATATAAAATTGATTTAAAATTAATAGAATAAATAATTAACATAAAGTCTATGTTAAGTTTAGGAAAAAATGAAAATAAAATATTCCCCCATAATATAAGCATGAATAATGTTCCAAAGTTTATAAAAATAGGAACAAATTTAACCATTTCAAAATCGTCAAAAAATAAAATTAGGAAGGAGTATGGTATTAAATTTAGAGGCAAAAGTAAAAAACAGCAAAAAACAATCATAATGAGAGAAGCCAAAGCATTAAGAGCGACTGAAGCAAATTTTAGGAATGAAAAATATGCTTGGAGATTTTTAGCCAAAAGTTATAATGTAGCATTAGTTCCGCAAAGGAGAGCAGCGATTGAACGAAAAAGAAAAGAATTAAAAAGATTTATACTTAATATTACTATGAAATGGACGGGATACAACATAAAGGGAATGCCTCCAACATTAAAAGCAGTCAAGAGTGGTGAGAAAGAAGCATCAACTGATAGTATAAGAGAGAAAGATATTGAATTATGGAAAAAAGAAATGATGGAAGAATTAAAAGCAGCAAAACAAAGAGTTAGTCCTTTTGATGATTTAAAAGTAGAAATTATTAACGAAACTAAACTTCCAATCGCAAAATCAATCCCATTAACTTACCGAAAAATGAGAATGGCAGGAGTTTTAGATTTAGGCAATATGGTTGAAAATGATATTTGGTGTAAAAATAATGGTAAATGCGTTCCTAATCTATTACAATATAGATATGGAAAAAAAAAAGGTTTTAAAAAAATTACAAGTGATGAAAAAATAGAATTTTGGGCGACGCATATTGAAGACGATACTGAACTATTAGGATATATTCTTGATACAGAACTTGAAATAGCAGGTAAAGGTTGGGAAAATCCTAATGAAGAAGGTTATTGTATCAAGCATGTTGTAAATTGGTGTAAAAAAGCCAGAGTAAATATGTATGCGTTAGTTGATAATGAAGTTATTGAAACATATTGGTGTAAAGAAGCAGGAATAAGACGAAATCTTCCTTTGGTATTTGAAATGAAAAATAGTCATTTATATCCAGTATTGGATACGACAAAAATTAAAAAAATAACTAATGGTAGAAAAAGAACTCAAACCAATATTAAAAGTAATAATCAACAAGAAGCAAAAAATGACCCAGCCGAAAAAACGGGCGATGAGGAAGAAGAAGATACTGAATTAATAATTAAATTTCGGGATATGGATTTATGGAATAAACTTGAAGAACCGACCAAAGTAAATTATGCGTTAGAGATTATGGGAAGAGATAACAAAATATCTTATCCAAATAAAAATTTATGTTTATATCAGGGAGAACTTCATAATTTTAAAATAGGAAATACAAAATATTTATTACAAAAACCTCCTCTAACTGAAGAGAATGAAAAATCTTGGGGGAATTATTCAAAAACCGCATTATTAAATGATGAAAATTTAAAAACCATAATGACTTATTGTTGTAAAAATAATATTCAATATACAGGCCAACGACCTCAACAATTTACAAATGATTTATTTAAAGAATTTACTAAAACTCATTCAAGTTATTTTAGTCAAGATGTTGATGAAGCATTAAATAAACAAGTTAAGAATAGAGTTCATTGGGGAAAAGTAGAAAAATTTGATTGGAGTTATGAAGAAGAAAGAAATAGAGAGAAAGATTTATGGCAAACTGCTTTATCATATGATATCAATAAATGTTATCGTTCTGTTATGGAATTTCCTATTGAACCATTTATGACTATTGGTTTTAATGACACTATCCAAGATTATAAAGAAGATTTTGACAAAAATGGTGATTATAAATTAGGTATATATTATGTAAAAACTAATGATAATTCATTATTTCATTATGATAATAAGTATTCTTCTTCAATATTAAATGAAGCAAAAAAATGGGATATAGATTTTGAACCTCATTATTTCATAAAAGGAACGCCGAAAAATTTCAATCCATTAAAAACCATGATTGATGGTATTATTATGGGATTTAGTGAATATCCAAAAATGATGAAATTAATAATCAATAGTATTTGGGGATACCTTATGAAAACTAATACAAGTTGCACTTTCTTAAATGTTGATGAAGATATACAACGAGTATATGATACGCATATTAAAGAAGATGGTTGTCATAATAAAAATACAAGTTTAATGTTTAATAAACGAGAAATTTTACGAGATGAAGGAGAAGATGGAAAAACTTTATATACTTATGGTAGCAAAAAAAATACATTAATAAAAGCAACTAATTTGCCTATGGCTATTCAAGTATGCGACCAAGCAAATATTAAATTATTTCAATTACAAAAAGAAATGGAAACTGAAAATTCTGTTGTATTATATAGAAATACTGATAATGTTATTGTTGGTTATCCAAATAAATATGAATATAATGAAGTAAAAAAGAAAATGAAACCAACTAATGAACCTGGTGGATATAGTGAAAAGGAAGTTCCAAGTGACGGATATAAAATATATTACCCTGAAAAAACTTACGAACAAAGAAGATATCATTTTAGACATCATATGAAGGTATGGGAAGATTTACCATATAATGATAGTGATGATTGGTTAGATATTATTAGTGAAATGGTTGAAAAAGGTGGAGGACAATTATTAGGTAGAGCAGGAACGGGTAAAAGTTATGTATGTATTGAAGGAATGAAAACTCTTGAAAAAATAGGTATAAGATGTAAAGCATTAGCATTTACCAATAAAGCAACTATCCAATTAAAAGGTTCAACAATTCATAAATTTATGGCTATTGACAAAGATGGAAAACTAAACGTTCAATGGGCGAGAAAACAATCAAGTAATATTGATGTAATATTGATTGATGAAATTAGTATGATAAGTCAAGATTTATGGAAAATGTTAGCAGAATTTAAATCTTATACGGGCATAAAATTTATATTAATTGGTGATTATCGTCAATTACCTCCAGTAGATGATAGAATGGGAACTTGGGAAGATTATTTCAATCACCCGACAATAATGTATTTATGTAATAATGTTAGATGCGAATTAAACCAAATGAAAAGATATGATATTAAATTATGGGATTTATTGGAAGATGTATGGGAAAATAAAGTATGGACTGACAAAACGCAAGAATTTGTAGAAAATACCAAAAAGGCAACTATTGATGACATGATTAATAATAAAAATGTTTGTTATTTAAATAAAACTCGTAAAAAAATTAATGAGATGGTTCAAAATAAAATTAAACCTGATGATGCTATTTTAGTTCCATATATTGGAGAAGCAAATAAATACAATCAGGATATTTACTTATTTCAAGGGGCAAAATTAATTATGTATCATACAACAAAAGATAAAATGTTTAAAAAAAATGAAGAAGTTGAAGTCGTTGGTTGGGACGAAAAAGGAGTTGTTATTACTAACGGAACAGACCAAGCCCCTATAGTTTATGTAAATAGTAGAGGGAAAAATATTATGCATAAGTTATTCCTTCTTGGATATGCGACAACAATTCATAAAAGTCAGGGTGATACAATTGATGGTGATGTCAATATATTTAATATGGCGTTTTTGAGAAGCAGTTATATTGGTGATTTAAGTAGTAAAAAAGCAATATATACAGCATTATCAAGAGCAAGAAGTTTAGAAAATATTAAAATATGTCGTTTATAGATATGGAAATAACCGATTATTCAACAATAATACTTGGTGTTTTATTTATAGCAAGTGAAGCATTACCTTTTATAAAGAAAAACAAAGGTAATGGTTTAATAGAAAGTTTAGTTTGTATATTTAGAGGGAGCGAATGTATGGGAGAAACCGCTGGAAAAATAGCAGATACTTTGGAAGAAAAAAATAAAGAAAATCCTGTATAATATGTATAATGTATTATGAAGGTGCAGTAGAAGAGAAATTAAGAAAAGAAGAAGATGTTGTAAGAAAAGCAAGAAATAAATTTTATAGAGATAGAGAAAATGGATATTTTTTTTCATTTATTGAATGGATAAAATCATTTTTTTAAGAAAATTATATCTTTGGGTAAATTCATTTTATAACAATAAAAAATACTATCAAACGGAGTTAGAGGCTTCCAGTTAGGAACAGGCTTTCCATTTTCATATTTTATATAATGTATTCTTCTTCTTGGTATTATTAATTGAAGATTTTTATCGCCAAAAGTATCGCTTATATAATTTGTATGTAATTTCAAGGTTGGTATTAATAATATAAATGGTTTATCTAATTTTTCTAAATGACTAAATAATTTTTTACAATTTTGAAAGGGTGGATTTGTCAAGATATAATCAAATTTCTCTCCATTTTCATAAAAATCAATTGGTTTATGTATAACATTTATTCCCAATTCTTTTAATATTTTACCGCTTCCCCCGTCCAAATAAAAAGGTTCATAACAAATCTTGTTTTTTGGTAAGTAATCAGTTATACTATTCCAGGCCGATTTAGGAGTAGCATAATCATTAATCTTGCCTTCTTGACTTTGTCCTTTATTTTCCTTAAAAAAACTCATATATACCTAACTTTTATTATATTTGAAGTAATTCTCTCCAAATTTTTATAAAATCTATTTGTATGGATATTTTATATAGAGTTCCCGATGAATTAAAACGAAAAATAGTTAGTTATTTTGTAAGACCCCCTCATTATTTTGCTTACAAAACAGGTATGAGAATAATTACAAGTAATGAACTTAATTGTAATATATCAGGTAGTATTAAACTTGAAGAAGGAATTACTGATGAACTCCAAGAAGAATGGGAATATTTTTTAGAACATTACGACCATTATAGTTTAGGCGTATATAATTAAAATATAAGTATATATTAAGATGACAGAAGATAAAGCAAATTATTCTCAAATTCCAGTATCAGTAATTGATACAAAAGCAGTTGGTAAAAAAGGTATCAGGACAAAAAAACATCATATTAAACATAGTAGCAGAACAGAATTTAGTCCATACCCAATGGAGATTGGAGAAATATGTAGTGAATTTTTTTGTAGAGATAGTGATTTAATTTTTGACCCATTCGCAGGCTGGGGCGAAAGAAATGTTTGTTGCACTAAATTTGGTAAAACTTATCTTGGATATGATATTTCTCCTGAAGCAATTGAATACGCCAAAAAAAAATACCAAGTTACTAATTATCTTGGTAATAGTAAAACTGACCCTATACCTCCTCATAATGGATTAATTACTTGCCCTCCATACTGGAACTTGGAAAAATATAAAGGAGATAATAATTTATCCAGAACAAAAAGTTGGGAAATATTTTTAGATGATTATGAAACCATATTAACAAGAAGTTCCAAAGAAGCATTACCTAATTCAACATACTGCCTTATGGTTGGTGACTGGAGAAAGAATAAAGAATATTATAATTTATCTTATGAAACGGAGAGAATAATGTATAAACTCGGTTTTAAAATTCATGACAAAGTAATTGTCAGTCAAAAAAAAATAACGCCATATTTGAAAATGATGACGAATTGTAAAAGATTTTTATATACCGCAAAAGTTCATCAATATTTATTAGTTTTTAAGAACTAATTTATCTAATTCTTCGTCCATTAATTTCTCGTCGTTTTTAAAAATATAAATAATATCATATTCTTTACTATCAGGAATTTCATAACTCCAATCCAATCCATCTTCATACAAGATATTGTCTAATGCTTCACTATCCAAATCTTGAACGGCGTTAAAGGTTGGTTTGGACGTATTCATAGTTTTATATCATTCATTTGTTAGTCAAATAAAACTTCAATTTTCATATGTTTTAAAAAAAATTTTAACTGGAAAATTTAGAGTTAGTTTTGTCAAATTTTACTATCAGGATATATCAAATGGAGCAGTATATAAAACTTTTCAAAAAATATCCAACAATATTTAATGGTGGATATTTTAAATGGTTATACAAAGAATTACAAAAACATATTGATAATGATACAATTCAGTATCAGGATGGTGTTTTATTAACTTGGACTAAATACAAAAGGAAATCCCAGTATCATAAAAAAAATGATATTAAAATTAATCATATGATAAATGAAACTCCTGGAAATGGAAAATCAGGGCAGAAAATGAAAGAATTTATATCCAGACAAAATTCAACGATATGGCTTGAAGTCAAAAAAAATAATGAAAGAGCGATAAAATTTTATGAGAAAGAAGGATTTAAATTTTGGAGGGAAAAATCAGGCGAAATTTTAATTTACCATAAAAAGTAAATTGAAGTTATTTTATTAATATAATAATAAGGTAATATACGATGACTTCTAAAACTTCCCATACAATCAAACATAGAGATAATGCCAAAGATGTATTTATTACACCAGTTGAATTAGCAGAAAAACATATTGGTTTTACTCATCAAAATTTAAAACCGACTTGGTTCCAAGACGAAGATGGGAATTTGGAAGAAGTAGAAGGAAGAAAGGCCGACTTTTGGTATGACCCATTTAAAAATAGCGGTAATTATTATAATAATTTTCCAGAGATTAAAGATTGGGCGGAAATCTTGGAAGGGAGGGACTTCTTTAAGTATGAACCTGGTGGATACAAGGCTTCTAATGTAAATTTAGTTATATGTTCTAATCCTCCGTATTCTATGATGGATAAAGTATATGAAAGATGTATTGAATTAGACGCAAAAGTTATATCATTCTTGGTTGCTTTTCATTCAATTACTCCAAGACGCATAGAATATATGGAAAAAGCAGGTTACAAGATTAAATTCCTTCATATTTGTAAGGTATTCAAGTGGTATGGCATGAGTTGTATTGTTATCTTTGAAAAACTTGAAGATGATGACCCAGTTTTTAGGAGGGTCATAAATAGATTTGGACTTTTATCTTATGACCGAAAAGTTTGGAGATTAGATGAGGATAAAAAACAAGCCAAGAAGGATATAAAATCAGGCAAAAAAAAATAAATGAATATTAAATTGATAATTAATTATATAATTAAATAATACAATATAAAATAATTAAAAAATGGCTACAATCAAAGCAGCAAATATAAACGTAGAATTAAATATATGGAAAACAAGAACAACCGACCTAATGGAGATGTCCCGAAATTTGATGAAAATTTGTAAAGAATTTAAAGAAGAAAACAAGAAATTAAAAGAAACAATTGAAATCTTCAAAAAATTTGAAATTCTTGATGAAGAATTAAAAGAAATGAAGGAATTAATGAAAAACCCAAGCCAAGATGATTAAAAAAGTCAAGAGAAATAATATAATATTAATGCAAAATTGAAAATATTATATTACTATATATTTTTATTATATTAACTATGCCGACTAAAGCCCAACTTACAAAAACAAACAAAGGATTAGACCTTTGTATTGATATGTTAAATAATAGAATTGAAGAATTACAAGAATGGAAAAACGCCCATATTGATTATGATTATATTTTAAAAGAAAATGAAAGAATTGAAGAATTAAGAGATAAGGAATGTGATAGAAATGATAAATTACAAGCAGATTTATTGGCAGCAAAAACTTCTTATGAAAATTTATGCGAAGTTACAACTTGTAATGATATTGTTGATGAATTAAGAAAAGATTTTGAGAATGAATGGAACGACAGAATGATGAAGCAGAACGAACTGAAAGCAGCCGAAGAACTTCTTAAAAAAAATGCGATAAGAAATATGTCCCAAGATAAAAAAATTTTAAAATTAGAAGCAAAAATTGACGAATGGAAAAAACAGGCCAGTTACAAGACGATTGACCTTTATAATTGCGAGGAGCATAATACCTGGTATGGGACGGCTGGAACAGGTGATAATTATTGTGAGTATTGCGATGATTATGTATTAAAAGATAGCAGTAGCAGCGAAGAGGATTAAAAAAGTCAAGACAAAATATTAAATTGCATATGAAAATTGAAAATATTATATTACTATATATTTTTATTATATACGCTATGACAGATTACCAAACTCCCGAACAACTTCAAGCCGAATGCGATGCTATGGCAGATTATGAAACAGATTGGAAAATTAAAATAAAAAAATTAGAAGTAAAAAAATATGACTACACTATTTGGCAAGGTGAAGAAATAAATACCTTGTTCCAAGAGTTGGAGAAAATGAGGCAAAAATATTTCTGCGTAAAACTGGAACTTGATTATTATAAAAAATATAAACATTTAGATTTTGAAAAATTAGGTGAAGATGAGGATTATTGGGATTGCGTAGTTCAGGAACATAACTTGAAAAAATGTCCGTGTGATAACCCGAGTTGTAGTGTAACTTTACCTGAAGGCGAGGAATATATAAGGTTCTGTAAATATTTTCCAAGACCAAAATATGATAGTGATAGCGATTGAACCTATAAATAAAAATCTCAAGTTTATGTATATGAAATTATTTGAAGGAGATTGTTTAACAATTATGGAAGATTTTAGTGATAATAGTGTTGATATTGTAATAGCAGATTTACCTTATGGTAGGTTCTCTCATCTTGCAGGAAAAGACGGGTGGGATAATCCAATAGATTTAAAAAAAATGTGGAGAGAATTGTGGAGAATTTGTAAAGATACTTGCCCTATTTTTTTATTTGGTGATTTTAAATTTGTTAATATTTTATTAAATTCTCAACCCAAGTATTTTAGGTATGAATTGGTATGGAATAAAAAACAATCCACTAATTTTATGAATGCTCGCAAGATGCCAGGTAAGGCTACCGAATATATATTGGTATTTTATAAAAAACTTCCTACATATAATTACTTGACATATCATAAGAGAATTCCAAATGGTGGGGGGGATACTAATAAACGAAAAACCCAGTTCTTGAATGGCGGTGGAAAAATAAATAAAAAAAGTTCAACATATGAACCAAGATTACCTTTGAATATTCTTGAATGTCGTAATGTTAAAAACAAGAAATTAATTAAAAATATTACAGAAAAACCGCAATTTATTTTGGAATGGTTATTAAAATATTATAGTAATGAGGGTGATACATGCTTGGATATCACTATGGGTTCAGGTAGTTGTGGCTTGGCTTGTAAAACATTAAAAAGAGAATTTATAGGTATAGAATTATGTAAAAAACATTTTGAAATAGCAAAAGCAAGATTATCATAGTCGCTATGACAAGGAAAAAGTCAAGACATAATGAATATAAAATTGAATTTTTTTTTCATAATATTATATCTATCATAAAACAATATCCTGACTTTTAATATGAATACAACATTTACTAAAATCCAAGACATTATGAAAAGAGATGGCTCATTTGACGGCCATATGTGGATAGAAGGAAGCAACGATGACGGCTCAACTGAAATCTTTGATTACCATACAAGCCAGTTTGAAGGTGTGTCGGCTTTCTCGCATTCAAAAAAATCTTGGACTGGAAAGTTGGATTACAAACCATTTCCAAAAGAGATAGAACAATTAATTGCCAATAAAATGATAAAGAACGCATTGAAAAGACTCCAAGATTGTTACGAGTTAGGTAAAGAGGAATATGTAACTTTCAAAAAGTATGCGGTTGATACGCCTGGAATGTGTAATGTAAGAAGCGTGTTATTAATGGACGCATTAAAAAATAAATGCCCCGAAGAATTCAAAGACTTGCTTAAGAATAATTACAAAATTCGTTGCGGTTCGTTAGGATTTATTCAAACAAATGGCGATGTATTTTACGAATTTGGTTAAGCCAAGCAAGATAAAAAGTCAAGACATAATGAATATAAAATTGAAAACTTTTTATCATAATAAATAGTTAGTAATTAAGAACAAAATGACATCAACCATTCAACGAGCCAAAAAATATGACTACACTATTTGGCAAGAAACCAAATCAACAGGAGAACGGGAAAAAGCAGGAAAAGTTAAACGAACTAACGAAGGAGGGCAGGAAACAACTTGTATTGATAATGGTGAAGGAATTAATGAAGAAGTAATGAAAGCAGGAAGGCAGATAATGTTAGCCAAACGAGATACAAGATATAAAAAAGTGGGTGCTGAAATTTCATACTGGTTTTATAATTGTAATTGTGGTTGGGGGACAGGTAATAAATTTAATAAAAGAACTTACCTAATGCTGGTTAGATTACATCGTA
>TARA_R110002110_G_scaffold89258_3_pt1 | contig 26379 bp, 13 predicted proteins | sample TARA_R110002110 | Tara Oceans TARA_R110002110 (sample SAMEA4397330) | marine metagenome | biome: Polar Biome; feature: [SRF] surface water layer (ENVO:00010504); material: water (ENVO:00002006), including particulate matter (ENVO:01000060) such as... | depth 5 m
GGCAGGTGGCCCGGAACACGGAGAATAAGGGGGTGCCGGGATACAGGAAGGTGAAGCCCCACACCGTCGCCGAGCGCAAGACCCTTGTCGACGACTTCACCGAACAGGCGGAAGCCAAAGAGCATGCTCGACGCCGTCGCGTGGCGGCGAAGCGGATGGCGAAGTTTTTCAAGACGATGCTCCGCAACCCGCAGATCCTAAAAGCCTTCGGGTGGTATTCCGAGATACAGAAGGAGTTCGCCGTAGACTTCGGCGGCGGTGCCCGGTTCTTTACCGAGCTGCTCGGCGCCACCAGCGCACGCACAGACGTGGGTTCCAACTTCGATCAATCGAAGGAGGCGGCGCGCATGTATGCCGCTGGGAAATACGACGTGCTTCTTGACCACTACCGAGATCACATCTTGTGGGTTGAGAGCCTCCTGCCATCTGAGTCAAGCCCCGAGGGCGATCCCAAGCAGCTCTTCTCTCGTTCGACGCCGATGTTTAAGATGTGGAGAGCGCAGAACCCCACCAAGAGCGACGCGGCCTATGCCCCGCATAAATTCATTCGGAGGCTCATCAACGATTTCCACAAGAACGAGACGAACAAAGGCGTCTACCGTGGTCCGCGCGACAAGGCTGGCCAGCCGGTGACCTTGGCTAACACGGTGCCGCTGAAGGCCAACGGCACGAAGTTTAACGCGAACTCCGAGAAGGTTCTCAACGTGCTCTTCGGCAACTGGCACTACATGTCCACGGGGCCGAAGACTCCCAACTTTGCAAACAACCTTGCCGGGCTCAGCCGTGATGCAACGATCGACGTGTGGGCCGCTCGCACACTGCGGCGGCTCATCTACGGAGGGGACAGCACTTGGCACATCGTGAGGCACCCGCTTGGTCACCACGTCATGGTCTTCGGAGAGCCGGAGATCGACGCCAACGGAAAGCTGCAAGTGCGCCCTGAGTCGGGGTTCCGCAAGTGGAGGATCCTCCCCGATAGTGAGAAGGGCGTCGACTCAACCGTGCTTGCAGACGGCACCAAGTCCGGCGACTTCTACTTTGGCCAAGAGGTGTTTGCCGAGGCCTCCGACATGCTCAGCGCAGATGGGCAAGTGATGAAATTCCTTATGCAGAATGTGCCCTCCGTCGGGCTGAGCGGCCGGGTGATGCCAGACGACTTGCAGGCATTCGCATGGTTCGCAGAGAAGCACTTCTGGGATCTCAACAACTGGACCGACAACCAAGGCCGGGTGAAGAGCAGCTTTGAGACCGTGCACAGCCAATTTAACTTTCGACGCTACGTGGTCGGCGCCACAACTTTCAACGACTGGAAAGACTTTGGTGCCGCGGAGCGCCAAAACTTTAAGGACCGCGGTAAACGGTTGCGTGATGCCATCTCGAAGCAGCCCGATCTCGTTCTCGCTATGGTCACTGATTCGGTTGGGATGTTCTGGGGCACAATGGAGCCGACTTACAACGCCCAGTGGACAACCGACAAAGCCGATCCTGACATCGGGGTGCTTGAGGAGGTGGTTGACATTGGACGCAGCAGCGACCAGTTCGAAGTGTTCTACGGCGCCGTGGTGCCCGAGGACCATCCGAACGCGCGTCCGGTGATGGAGGTGCAGTTCACCCGACCGATGTCCGAAGAGGGCGCGTCTGCTATCTACGCGCTCCTTAGTAAGGCGGGCGTGATAGGGATGACCTTACTTACCGACCAGCAGAACCGCTACACCGGGATGACGATTGGGTGGATCCCCGAGTATGAGTTCTCCGAACACCCAGACGAGATGACGCCTCAGGCCATCACCGAGAGCCGGGCCAGATTCTTTGCCATGGAGGCGCGGCTGACCGCCCTCTTCAACAGCTCCGAGGGCGAGATGGAACGGTTCTCCGAAAATCTTCGGAAGGTCGGCCGCGAGGCCTACGGGGCCTTCACGAGCCTCGGCTTCGACGCGGACACCAAGGACGCGACGGGGAGGGTAGGCCGCGAAAACTTAAATACCTACTTCGACGAGCTGAAGAAGCGCCACCCCAAAGTGATCAGTGAGCACTTTGACAGCGCAGGCCGGGCGGGGGCCTCGGTCGGGGAGAGCCCGATCGCGACCACCCTGCCGAGCTGGTGGTCCATCCGCGTCCACCGCACCAAGGTGGCCCACACTCCTCTCATTCAAGCCCGCCCCGGGGGGCTCGACAATGTTGTTGACCCCTTGCTCACATCTCTCCAAATAGAGCTTGAACGTCGCTGGGAGACGCTATACGCTGTTCTCCCTACCGAGAAGAGGTCTTCCGTCCAACCAAACCACTACGATGCCACAGAAATCAACCCACAATCAAAGACGCTACGTGGCGGGCTCGCGCCCATTACCACCACTCCTTCCACAGTCACTCGGGGGACCACTCTCACCGGGACGGGTAAGTCAGCAGCAAGAGGCTATTTCCGGGTTGCTGAGTCGTCGGGTGAAGTTTCCGGGGAAATCGGAGCAGCCGAGTCCCGAGACCAGTGGATCGGAGCCCGAGGAGCCAAACTCCGACCCACCCCAGACTTCATCGAAGTCAGCCCCCGGTTCGCCCGAAAGGTAGCCGTCTCGTGGTCAAAGCTCCCCACCGCCCCGGCCGAGGCCACCGCTGAAACCAAAGCGGCGTTCGAGCGCCTCAGTGGTGAGGTCATTGAGTTGTGGCGGCACGCCCAGAGTAGCGGCGTCCAGTTCGTCCCGGCCCTCTCCGTTTCCAACACGACCGAAGGAATGGTCCGAGGCATCCAGTGGGACAACCGCCTCGAGGTCGAGACCACCAACAACCCTCACGCGCTTCTTTCCGACCCGGTGGAAGCCGGTTCCACCCTGACCGTCTACGAGGCGCTCCAAGGGCTCTACCGATACTACGGGCACGCCGCCACCGGCGCACAGCTCTCCGCCGCTGGTCACGAGCAGGCGTGGGTGGCAGTCGCCCCAATGTTTACGGCGATGGCGCAGCGCGCGCTCTCCGTCGTCAACAGATCAGCAGACGCCTACGGGCACTTCCGTCCAGAGCTATGGACCGCCGACACGACCGAGTGGCGCGGAAACTACCTGCACCCTGACTACGTCGACCCGGCCAGCCGGCCTGTCCCAGACTTCCGCTACGGACTGATGCCGAAGGCACTCGGAGCAGATAACCTGACCAAGATCTACACCCGCAAATCGTGGGACATTAGCCACGACCTGATGCTCGTCGAACAGCAACTCGACGAGCACAACCTGCAAGCGGCAAGCAAGCCGGTGTTCGAGGAGATGACTCCCGTCGACATCAACGAGGCCATCCCTGACTACGTCGCCGACTACAACAAGGGCGTCCTGATGTTGCCTTGGACCCAAGCCGAGGCCACCGAGACCCTCCTCGGGCTTATTGGTGCCGGGAACATGAGCACGGCCACTGAGGTGCTCAACTTGATCCACAACCGCGACATCCTGCGAGCTCTTTCGTTTAACGAGGCGATCCCCGAGGAGTGGCGTCGGGCCGCGTGGACACGTCGGGTGGACGTCGGACGGGTGGAGGAATCTATCGAAGGACGGTTCCCAATCACCCAGCACCCGGCCATCTTGGAATGGTCGAAGGGCAACGTGATCATCGACGACGAGACCGGCGAGGCGAAGCGGCTGTTCCACTCAACGAATACCCGGTTCGGATTCTTCAACCTCGTGGGCTCCAACGAGATCGGCTTCCACGCCGGTAGCGAAGGACAAGCGAAGGCGCGCGAGATTCGGAAGACGAGGTATGCCGGGTCATCTTACGAAAAGACCTACATGCTCGAACTCATCGGCCGGTCAGCGAACCCTCTCCGGTTGCAGGACGACGGCGACTTCTTCCCAGAGACCATCGCCCCACAGCTACTCACCTTGGGGATCATCACCCCGAAAGAGCTGAAGCTAGTAGGGCAATTGGTTCGGAAAGAATCCCGGCCGATGCTGACCACCGCCATCCGCAAGGCAGGGTTTGACTCGGTCGTCTACCTTAACCGGGTGGAGTCTTGGGACACCGACCGGGACGCTGTAGGGTTTAACGGAAACGACATGCTCAGGGATCGGTTCCTGAACAGCGAGGAAGCCGAGATCGACATCACCGAGGTCGATGACGACGCATTCAGGGAACTCATGGCCAACGCATTCGGGGACCATGCCGAGGAAATGCTTGAGGACAGCCACATCTTCTTCGCCCCGAGCGACGTGAAGTCTCCCACGGCCCGGTTCACCAATCACCCAAATTTCTGGATGGCGTCGATCCCAGCGGGCCACAGTGGACCTCTGGTGGACTCCCTGAGCGCCAAGACCAACGCCCAGTCGGTGGTCACCTCTCCGAAGGCCTTGAAGGGCACCAAATCCTCTGAGCGCCATCCCGCGGTCGGTGAACAGGGTGGGGCCATCCTGCTCCCAAGCGGGAAATGGTCGGTGGCCGGGCTCCCCGTGAGCAATGTCGTCATCGCCGATCCCAAGCTCGGGCACTCCTCCGCTGGAGAGGAACAAAGCAAACTGCCCTTTGAAACGAAGAAGGGGGAGAGCTGGGAGTCTGTTTCGGAGCGGGTGTCCCCGGGCATGGACGTGCAGGATCTGGGCAAGGCCAATGGCTTCCGCGAGGTCGACCCGTCCGCTGCTGTTCCACTGGACACGGTTTACCTGCCCGCCGGGCTGGACCTGTCAGCCCCAAGGATCTCCGGTAGCATGTCCTCGGTCGATGAGGCCGCTACAGTGCCTGAGGGCGCCGTGGCCATCGCCTTCGACCCCTACTTCTCTAAGGACTGGACGTTGGCCAAGGATCCCTCCCGGCGCATCCTCGGCGCAGAGCGGGTCTACCTGACCTCGTCACCGGCCGTCGCCTATGCCGAGGGAGTGAGCTTCGACGACAACGTCGCCAAGGACGCGGTCGATGACGCCAACCGTCAGGAGAAGCACAGCAAGCAGGAGGAGGTCGAGGTGCCCGAAGAGGTGGCCGCTGGTCTGCGTGAGATGGTTTATCGGGAGCTGCGGACGGCCCGGGTGCCGGAGCGCACGCAGACCAACGTGGAGGTCTTCCTTCCTTCCCTCACCCATTCCGAGACGCTCGCGCTCATCCGCGACGTTAACTCCGACATCGGTTACTCGTGGAGCCACTTCGCCGAAGGGATCCCCTCCCCGGCGTTAGCAGCCAGTAGGCCGAGCTATTCTCCAGAGCCGGGCTTCTACAGCCGCCTGCACTCCGCTATCAATCAGTCGGAGCTGGAGGTCTTCAAAGACGTCACCTCTCCCGCGGTCACGGGCCGCAGCTTTCCGTCCAAGACGATCAAGGGCAAGGACGGCAAAATCATCAAGGAGATCGCCGCCCGGAAGGAAGCCGACACCCCAGCGAAGACCATAACGGTGGAGGACATCATCACCCGCCTCACGACCGAGGCCGGAGTGTCGGCCGAAGAGATCAAATGGTCCGGCATTATGGCTTGGCTCGCCGGGCAGGAGGGGCCGGTCTCGAAAGGTCAGGTGCTCACCTACCTCGAAGGCGAGGGCAAGGTTGAGTTCATAGAGAACCTGCTCGTCGACAAAGTTCAGCCGCTCATCTGGGAAAAGGAAGAGGACGGCGGCGCCGTCGGGTCCATGGATACCGGGCAACACGCGGTGTTCATCGCTAAGGATCCTGTCGGGGGGAAGTATAAAATCGAGCCGAATACTAACTCCTATTCCTACGATCCGCGAGACTTTGACACTCTGGAGCAAGCCGTGGAGTCGGCCTCCGAGACTTGGGATCGCCTCGGGAACAAAGGGGCAAACCGGACGTCTCACGGCACGCAGGTGCTTCCCGGTGGAGAGAACTACCGCGAGATGGTCCTGACGGTCCCAAGGCCCCCGACGTATCACGGTCCAAACGATGCACCTAACCCTGCGGACGTTACAACGTGGATATCGGACGCCAATACATTCACGTCCTCCCACTACCCGGGCTTCTCGAACTACCTCGCTCACATGCGAATGAACGACCGCTACATCGGCACCAGCTACGGCACGTTCATCGAAGAGTTCCAAAGCGACCGGCACCAACAGGGGCGAAAGAAGGGCTACGCCACCAAGTCCGTCGACCCCGCCAAGTTTGAGGCGCTCATCAATAACGCCAACGACATCCTTGAGGATCTCGAATACCTCGGCTTCGATAATGTTCAGATGGCCCGCCGTGGCATCGTGATGCACGACGACTGGGCCGAGCGTTGGGACGTCCCCGACGAGCACCATAGGTTAATGCTCAACAGATACCGGACGGCCTCGCTGGCCAACGCCAGCTCCAAGCACGGCATCCCTGACGCTCCATTCCGCCAGTCACGCGACTGGGGCATGGCGATGTTCAAGCGGGCGCTGCGTGATGCGGTGGCCAGCAAGCGGGACTGGATTGGGTGGACAGACGGCGAGACGCAGAATGATCGGTATTCGCTGAGCACACACGTCGAAGAGCTGTTCGTGAAACGCAAGCACTGGTCGTCCCCTACCAGTGGTTTCGAGGACACTTACTCGGTCGAGATGATTCCCAAGGGGAAAAAGGGGGATGCCCCCGCTCAAAAACGGTATGTGGGCAAGTTCTCCGAGGCAGAACTCGACGGCGTCATCGGCAAGGAGATGGCGGCGCGCGTGGTCAAAGACCTCGAGGACAACAACGTCTACAGCGGCCTCGAGCAAGTCGAAGAGGGCACTGCCAGCCGCGCCTACAGCGGCCTCGACCTGAAAGTCGGCGGCAAGGGAATGCGCCGCTTCTACGATGAGATCCTAGTCAACGAAATCAGAGCCTATGTGAAGCAGTGGGGCGGAAAGGTGAGAGCGGGCAAGGTCGACGTGCTTGAGGAGATTACCGCGGAAGAGGCCATGGAGATTCTCGGAGAGGGGCCCAGCGCGGAGCAATACAAGAAGGCGATTGTAGAACTCGAGGGCGCGGAGTGGATCGCTGTTGCTGGACTAGAGCTGGTCTTCTCATATCATCCCGACCCCCCGAACCCCACGGTGGGGCAGGAGGACCAAAATACGGGCCTCCGTGGGAGGACCGCGGAGCTGGCCTATTGGGGCTCGCTCGACGAGGCCGGGCGGGACAAACTTCTAGAGGAGACTTTCCCGCATATCCCGTGGGCCAAGGAGGCCGCAGAGCAGCGTTTCTGGTCGAGCAAGACGCAGGAGGAACAGGACTCGTTCATCGACCGCGCCGCCGCTATCAAGAGTGGGGGCAACAACGCGTGGATCGTGGACATCACGCCGCAGATGGCGGAGTCGGTGGCCAACGGGGAGCAGTCGCTCATGGCATCGCTCCCGGGAGATCGGACTCCACAGGAGATGATCAAGGCCGCAAAAAACTTTCGGTTCGATCCCACGGCGAAGAACTTCGGCCTCGACAGGGCCTTGCACGCAGACTCAAAGGGTGGAGTGACCACCTACCGGGCTTGGATCTCATCTGGCGGCATCATGCTTCCCCTTCCGGCTGGAGAGCACCACGCTATGGTCGGGGTGTTCAACCGAGGCTTAAACCTCAAAGCCCAGCCTGATCTGAGCTTGGATCAGTGGCTTGACGCCTACGACGAGATGTGGGGCAATGGCTATTTCCGGGTAACGATCTCGAACGGCGGGCCGGGACTGCGTGATGTTCAGGGGCCTCCGCCCAAGCCCCAGCTCAAACGTCTCTTGGAGGACTGGGCTATGAATAACAACGCCGAGATGACCTTCGACAACATCCACCGGGGGAAGACGGTCGTTATAGGCCCCGGTGGGTGGGATGCCGGTAATATTTTTGCCAGTCGCCCGGTGGAGGAGGTGGCCGCAGAGCGCGGCTTCAACTACGGGCCGGTCCAGCACGGCACCGCCGCGCCAAAGTTCCGCAAGTTCGACAAAGGCGCAGGATACCGTGGGGGGATGCACCCGTCGCGCGCGCTCGGCTACTTCTTCGCGGAGTCTGAATTTGATCACGACGCCGTCAACGAGAGCCGCGCGTATGCCCGGCAGGCGGCGAGGCTAATGGGTGGCCACAGAACGGACCAGCATGCCCCGGTGACGGCGTGGTTGGCGCAGAAAATGGGACTCAGAGGAGAAGAAAACCCGCAGCCTAGGGTGGAGCCGTTCTTCCTGAAGTTGGAGAACCCCTACCGCATGACCTTGGATCAGCTCTACGCCATCCAGTCGGAGAGAGAGGCCGAGGATCTAAAGATCCAGCTACAAGGTGCCGGATACGACGGCGTCGTTGCAAAGGGTGGAGAAAAATTTAAAGGAGACACCGTTTGGGAAGTCATCGTGTTCGACCCCGGCCAAATCAAGAGCGCCTTGCAGGTAACCTTAGACGAGGACGGCGAGAAGATCCCGATGAGCTCACGCTTCAACGAGGACAGCAACGACATGTATGCGGCGAGCACGCCGCACGAGGTGGCGGAGCTGGCCCACAAGATGGCGGCGGAGACTCTGAACGAGATGTTCGTCGACGTGCAGCAGGTCATCACCAAGCTCTTCACTTATTCCCCCCTTGGCGACCAGTGGCAGGATGGGATCGACAAGGCTCCGATGGCCCTGATGACCTACTACCTTGACAAGGGTGGCGAGCACCCGGTCTTAGCGAACCTTGCCAAGCACGGCAAGCTCTTCCACGAAGCTCTGCTCGGCACGGGCGACGAGATTATGAAGGGCGACAGCTATGCGTCCTTCGGTGACAAGAACATCGCGCAAGCACTGCACACTTTGAAGGCTGTGACGATCAAGGCGGAGGAGTTACGCATCCAAGCGGCCTCCCTCGAGGGACAATCCGCAAGCGTGCCGGGCGGCACTGAAGCAGACAGTGAGTATCTTGACCTAGCTAAAGACCCTCAAAAGAATGCGGTCAGGCTTCGTGAGATGCTGAACGAGAGAGCTGTATCTCGCGGGGCCTTAGTCCTTAAAGGAAGCCCGGAGTTTGTCCGTGGCGGGTTCGAGAAAGGGATCACTGAATACGAAGGCTCTTCGTTCTGGACGACCGCAGATGCTGTGGATGTTGCACAGTCTTATGCAGAGGACAACGATTTAGGGAAGGGAGCAATACCTCGGGGCCGGAGGACGTTGGCCAATGAGCAACTCAAGAAAGTCCTTCGCCGCGCAAGCACTCCAAAGCCAGTTCTTCGTCTGGTCGCACACCAGATGGTGTTCGCTGGTTACGCCGCGCCAGACGTATATTGGAACCAGACGATTGATGAGCGTTTGGATGAGGTCACCGATCAATTAACAACCGAAGAGAAGTTGGAAGAAGCGGCATTCTACGGCGAACGGTCCCGAGCAGATCTTGACCGGAAGGTCAAACTTTACAAAGAGGGCAAGTATAGCCAGATCATTAAGGAAGAGCCAACGGACACTGGGAACATTTTCCTCCTCAGTTTCGGGATGGGCAACATGCATCTCCAAGCGCAGGACATGTATACCGAGAGGGAATATGCCCATCTGAAAAACGCCCTTGATTTTGAGTTCAATTTTGGTGATCTCCGGGGCGTAAATCATGCCTACCTTTTCATTAACAACCCGGCGGAGTCTTCAGGGACGGGGGAAGTGACCCGTGACACGACGCAGGCGGCAAAAGACGCTGGCCATGACGGGATGGTTTCAGAGAACGCAGTCGGTGGAGGCTTGGTTAACTATTATAAGAGCAGCAGAACCAAAAAAAGCGCCGAGATAGTCTCCTTTGAGCCATCTCAGGTGAAGTCCTTCGACCTCGTAACAAGGGACCGGTCTGGCAAAATCATCCCGCTCTCCCAACGGTTCGACCCCGGGGAGAACGAAATTATCCGGGCAAGCGTGCCGGGCGGCGAGTCCTTCGAGGAGTGGCTCAAGCGGTTCATGGAGCGCGTCGACAAGCTGGGCGAGGAGCGCCGCATGAACGCGCCAGACCTTGAGGTCGGCGGCACCGTCTACACGTCGACCGGCCGGAAGATGACCTACCTCGGATACTTGGGGCAGAACAAGAAGACCGGGAAGAAGTCGGTAGGAGTTCAGTACACCGAAAACGACGGCAGCGTAACCAAGTCCAGCCACTACCTCGACGACATCCGCCTTGAGCGGCCGAGCCGTGAGGACGCTCTGGTCTCTATGGTGAACCAGCGGGTCCGGTCAAGAGAGCCTCTGCACAAGAGCTGGACCGGCGAGAACCACATGGACCCGGCCGAGCGGTTAGGCATGGAGTCGTCGGTGTCTGTCTTCGCGAGAAAGTATGCCGCCTACACCTACGACCAATCTGAGATCAACCACGCGATACAGGCCAAGCGTCTGATCGACGGGTTCGAGGAACACGGGCAAGCCGCCAGCGTGCCCACCGAGGAGGAGGTCATGGAGCACCTCGCGTTCATGGGCGAGAAGGACCGCATCCTCCGGGGGGCGACGGACTTGAAGATGGGAGCGATCAACCCCATGGCCAAGTCCCCTGACCGCCGGTTCCACCTCAACACGGTGGCCAGCCGGTTCCTGTTGACCCTGATGCCCAAGGGCTACATGCGGATGCACGTTCGCTTCAAGCGTTTGGGTAAGCCGATGCCGGACAAATACCACACCGACTTCCGCCGTATGGTGGACGCTGGCAAGGTGACGATGGAGTTGCTTGCCGACCTCACCGCCACGCTCCCCGAAGAGGCGGGCGAGGACTTGGTGAACCCGAACAACGACGATCCCTACGCCCCAATGAAGGAGGCCTTCCCCGACGGGACGAAGCGCGGCCTGAGCGAAATCCTCGACAACCTTCTCTCCGTTACCCAGTGGGCCTACTCAGACCCCTCCCCTCGAAGTGGAGTACTCCAGAACGTCCTCAACGTGGTGGAGCTGCTCAGCGACTTCGGCTACGACGTTTCGCAGGAGATTCAGGACAAGGTCCACCGCGCCTACGACGGACATAGCTGGGCAGAGTCAGCGGCCATCGAAGCCAAGGCCTTTGCTGATTTGATGAACACAGAGTTCAACGACGTGGAAGACACCGGCGGAGGGTTCAAGGTCACTCCGATCGACCCGGACGTCCTTTCCGCGAGCTCCCCTCTTCTCCCAATCGTGGGCGGTGCGGTGCATTTGCCCGGCGGCAAAAGCGGAACACTCACCTCTATCAGCCATGGTAGGTGGAATATCCAGCTCGCCGAGGGCGGCGCGCTGTCCGTCCACGGTCGGGAGATTCTCATTGGGGCGTCGAAGCCCTACACGAGCGCCCTGACGCCCGACCAGATCAAGACACAGCAGATGCGCGTTGGCGATGCCGCGGACGCCCGCACCACGACACAGAAGATGCTTAGCTGGTGGCGCCGTCACGTCACCCGCCTGCAAACCCGGGTCACGGTCGGGGTCTACGACTCCGCCGCCGTGCTGCGCGAGATGGAGCGCGACTACTACGGCGACGTCCAGAGCGGCGCGGACAGCGCGTGGAAGGCGGTCCAGCTAACCAAGAACCTCGCCACCGTGATGGATGGGATCCTCCACAAGGGACAGCTCAAGTGGGACGGGACGTGGTTCGCCCCCATCGCTGGCACCGAGGGCCTCCTCGACATCCTCAAGCCGATCTTGGGCAACGACCAGCTCACTCAGGACTGGGAGTACTACGTCGCCGCAAAGCGGTCGCAGCAGCTTCTCAAGGAAGGCCGGGAGCACAACTTCGGACTCGACCGCGAGGCCTTCGAAGCCGCTCTGGCAATCGATCCCGACGCCGACGCCATGGCCTTCTGGGACAAGAGTCGCGCCGCCGCTGAAATCAAGGAAGCCTTGGCCCTCGCCAAAGCCAACCCGGAGTTCGAAGTGGTGCGGAAGAAGTATGTGGCCTTCCAGAAGAACCTTCTCAATTTGGCCGAGGGTGCCGGGCTGATCAACTCCGGGGACCGCAAGGCATGGGAGAGCAGCTTCTACGTTCCGTTCTACCGGATCCGCGAGGCCATCGACGAAGAGCCGATGTCCTCCAAGGGGCCGAGCAAGTCGCCGGGCATCGCCAGCCAGAGCGCCAACGTGAAGCGCCTGCGCGGCGGATACGGCCGGGTGGCGATCATCGAGAACATCTACCGCAACGCCGAGGCCCTCATCGACGCGAGCTTCAAGAACGCCGCCATGCGAAAGCTGGTGACCTTGGCGACGCTCACCGACTCGGGCATCGAAAAGGTTCCGCACAAAGCGGACGCCACGAAAGTGGAGAAGGAAGAGCTGGTGGAGCGCATCAGGAGAGAGAACGACACTGCGGCCGACGCTCTGGGCAACCTGCTCGACGACGACACCCAGCTAGAATTCTGGCGGATGCTCGCCCCTCAGGGCGACGGGATCGTCACGGTGATGGTCGGGGGCAAGCGGCAATATTTCAAGGTGGTCGACCCGCTCGTCACCGCGGCGATCGGAACGCTCGGGCCGGACGCGACCTACGGCGCCCTCGAACCGTTGCTCAAGGTGGGCGGGTGGTTCAAGCGTTCGTTCACTGAGCTGGTCACCCTCGACCCGTCTTTCCTCGTGGCCAACTTCCTGCGGGATACCGCCGCGACGTGGGTGCAGACCGAGGGCAAGATAATCCCCCTCTGGTCGGCCGGGGCTGGCTTCAAGGAAGCCTTCCGCGAAGGTCCGACCATGGAGCTGATCGGGCTCGTTGGCGGCGGCGGTGGCACCTACCACAACCTCACCCAGAAGCATGTCCGCAAGAGGTTCAAGAAGCTCGCGGCCGAGGGCGAAGAGTCGTTTGCCAAGAGCATCGTCACCTCCCCGAAGCACGTCTGGAGAGTCTACCGAGACCTACAGCGCGCGGCGGAGAACGCAAACCGGGTGGCCGTGGCCAACAAGGTCTTGGCGGAGGGCGGCTCTTCCAGCGAGGCGGTGTTCCAAGCCATGGACGTGCTCAACTTCACGAGCCACGGGAGCAACAAACTTCTCCAGATCGCCATCCGCCTGCTGCCATTCCTGAACGCCCGCCTCCAAGGCCTTTACAAGCTCTCCCGGGCGGCAGGAACGCAGAAGGGCAAGGACGAGGCGGTCAACATGTTCGTCCGTCGCGGCGCCATCGTCGCCGCGCTCACCTTGGCCTTATGGGCAAAGAACTACGGCGACGACCGCTACTGGCAGCTCGACGACTGGGACCGCGACCTCTACTGGCACATCTGGATCGGCAAGGTGCACATCCGCATTCCGAAGCCGTTCGAGATCGGGGTGATGTTCGCAACCTCTACCGAGCGCCTTATGGAGTTCATGTGGGGCAACGGCCCGAAAGGGGAGAAGGGTGTCACCCGTGGAAACCCAGACTTCGCCATGGTCGGCAACTTCGTTTCCCACTCGCTCCGAGATACGTTCGCCCTCGACCCCGTCCCTCAGATCTACCGGCCGTTCTACGAGCTGAACATCAACAAGAACAGGTTCCTCGACCGTACCATTTTGCAGCCATGGGAGATCCAGCAGGATAAGCCCGAGAGCGAGTTCAGCGCCTACACCAGCCCCGTTGTTAGAGAGGTGGCGGGGGTAATGCCCGACGTAGCCCCCCGGTGGATGCGGAGCCCCAAGCAGTTGGAGCACATCTACCGCGGCTACACCGGCAGCATCGGAGCCTACGTCACCGCCGTCGGAGACGAGGCCATCCGAACGGCCAATCCGAAGGCCTACGGCTCTAGCGCGAAGGTGGGAGTGGAGCGCGTACCGCTCGTCAACAAGATGATGTACCGGTTCTTCCCAGACGACAGCATGAAGATGAGCAGCTTCTACGGTGATTTCTACGACCTCTGGTCCGACGTAAGCGACAAGCACTCCGGCTACCAGAAACATCTTGAGGCGGGTGAAGTCCAAGAGGCCACCAAATTCCTCCAGAAGCACCAACTGAAGCTGACCTATTACAGCCGGCTCAAAAGCCAATACCGGGTGATCTCTGGAATGAACGACCAGAGAAAGGCCATTCTAGCCGATTCCGTCATGGGTCGGGAGGAGAAGCGGGCCATGCTCCAGCAGCTAGTGGTGGAAACTAATCGCCTAAGTGAAGAGACCGTGAGACAGTTCCAAAAAGACGAATCAAATGAATAAGTCCGAACAAGTCAGAGCTATAGTTGAAGACCTCCCCACCGCCTCTCCCGGCGATGAGAACGCCCCGGTGATGCCTTTCCCTACTAGCCTTACGCTGGACAAGGAGACCGAGCAAAAGCTGGTGGACCATATCCTAGAACGCACCAGACAGATCGAGGGGGAGCTGGGCAAGAGCAACATCATCAGCAGTGAAGACGGTGGGACCGGGTCGGCCCGGACACCGGCCGACGCAGAAAACTTGACCGGCGGGCAGCAGAAGTTTTTTGCCAAGCGCAAGCGGTTCACTAGTCGCTACTACAACGACGTGCAGGACCGGGAGGTTCCCGGCACCATCTTCAACGAATCAAACCTGACCGCCTCCCTCTCCCAGCGGATCACTTTGCAGATGTATGCGAAGGCGAAGAACGTGTTCTTTGGGAGTAATGAATGGTTCGAAGCCTACCCAGTTGGAGATGCCGACGCGGAGCAGGCCCAGCGGCTCGCCCGCTACACCCAGTTCAAAGCCAAAAAAGCGAAGAGCGCCGTCGCGATCAAGCGCGGGATCGAGTTCGCCTTGGTCCGAGGGGAGTCCGTCTTGAAGCTCACCCACCGGGTGGAGAACAGGATTTTCAAGCGTCGGGGGGTTGTGATGATCTTGCCGGACGGCAACCCGATGCTTGACGGCGAGGGGAACCCGATCTTCAAGTCCGACCAGTGGGTGCCGGAGACGGCCCCCGAGGCCGAGGGAGCCGTCCCGGTAAACCCGGAGGAGGCCCCGGCCGCGCCCGTGGAGAGACCCACCGGGCGAGAGTATCTCAAGCGAGACCCCAATACGTTCAAGCCGGAGGCCTTCGCGTGGGAAGAGAAGCTGGTCGAAATGAGGCGCCGCATGTTTGCCGGGCCTGACATCGCCACCGTGCACTTTGAGGACTTCTTGTGCCCTCTGGGAGCCTCCAGCGTGGACAAGGCTGACTTCGTCGCGCACACCTACGACGTCCCCGTGATGAGGATCGTGGAGCTGTTCAAGCAGTCCGAGCTTCTCAACGAGGCCCAGAGCAAGGACATCCATTCACAGAAGAGCAGCGTGGGCACCGTCAACGAGCTTCTCAACGTGGAGCAGGATTACAAGTCTGCCGACAAGGCTGGCCGGGCGGAGCTGAACGAGGAGGCTCCTGAGGCGGGCAACGAGAACCCCCAATCGCAATGGGTCGAGGCCTACCTGTCCTACGACATCGACGGGGACGGCGTAGTCGAGGAAATCATGGCGATCGTCGACCGCACCACGAAGCTGCCGGTCTACTACGACTATCTCGACAACATGGTCGCCGACGGTCGGCGCCCGTTCCGTGTTGTTCGCGGCCGGGAGGTGGACGGCCGGTGGTATGGCTACGGGTCCATGGAATACTTCGAGAACGAGCAGGAGTTCATCGACCTCCTCCTCAACCGCCGGAACTTCGGCATGTCAGCGAGCGGCCGGATCACCTTCTGGAACCCGCACGCCACGGTGGAGGGGCACGCAGACCCCACTCTCCTTCTCAAGAACGGCGGCACCTACAAGCTGCGCGAGGGCTTTAGCCCAAAAGACGCCTGCGAACACATCACCCTTCCCGACGACCAGACCGACACCGTCGAATTTCTGTCCTTCTGGACTCAGCTCATGCAGTTGAAGTCCGGGGTCATCCACGCGGGGGACCAAAACTTTGCCGGGTTGGCGAGCACCAAGCTGGCCACCGGTATCCGCAACATTGAGGAGGCCGGGGATGAGTTGTTCAGCGTCTGGCAGGACGACATTGAGGAGGGCGTGGCCGATACGCTCCTCGGGTTGGTCCACCTCATGCTCTCCAAGATCGACCGCAAGGAGGTGTTCGAGTTCTTCGATAACGAAAACGACAAGAGAGCGTTCGAATCCATCGAACCAGATCAGGTCCGCGATTTGGACATCAACGTGAGCCTCCGCCTGACCAAGAGCCGTCGGGCTCAGGTGCTGCAAGCAGGTCAGGTCGCCGACGGGCTGATCTCCTCCTACTACGCCCGCCCCCTTCCCGTGCAGGAGGTCACCAAAACCCTCTACCGGCAGATCCTCGGATCATTGCAACTGCGCGACGCGGAGAACGCCATCACCCCCACCTCTCCCGAGGAGATGGGACTGCAACCGACATCTGGAGGCACGGCCGGGCCGATGCCCGCCGAAGGGGGGCAGCAGACGACCGACTCAATCTAATGGACGCCAAGAGACAGCTCCACGATGAGGTGACGGCCCTCAGGGAAATGATCGCGAGTGACGGCTGGGAGATCATCGCCAAAAGCCTTGCCTCCGACCTCATCACCGAGGACGAGAACCTCAACTCTACTCCGCAGAAACTTAGAACGGAGACTCCTGAGGAGACTTCCCGGCGTCTCCTGTCGGCGTCTGTGACGCGGACGAGGCTGCGCGAGCTAGTCGGTCTTCCAGAGACACTGGTGGCTCAGAAGATTCGGGCGATCCAGTCGGGGAAGTAGTCTCGACCGCATTTCTTTTCGTGAACATCGAGATCCGTATATCGGCCTGCTGGAGGTCGCCGTCGTCGTTGATCGTCAGCGCGCTTTCGGAGGGGACGAGCTTTGCGCCGCTGAGCTGGTTCGAAAGGAGCCGAGCCGTGGAGGTGATGAGGAAGTGATCGGTCCCTGACCAGCACTGCTTCCCGCTCGCGGAACTCGGCGTATCCATGTGGACGGGGCGTCCTTTCTCGTTAGTGAACCAGAGCCAGTCCGACCCACAGGACAATTTTTCCGCTGACAGGTAGCTCGCGTGTTTGTCGAGCTTCCCCCCGCCCAAGGTCATCCGGGCGATGACGTCGCAAAGAAATGGTGGATTTTGGAACACCGTGTTCGGCTTCAAGACGATGGCGATCGGGTTCGACTTGCCCGCCTCATGGTCCACCAGCGCGGCGTAGGACGCTTGGAGCAGGTGAGGGGGGCCCTTGCAGTTGTCGGGGAAGACCATCCCCTTCGGGGTGGTGACGGAGCGCAGGACGACGGGGCGCTGGCTCAGGGCCTCGGAGAACGTGCCGTGTAGCTTTTCATTCTCATTCTGGCCGAGGTCGTGGTGGGCGATGGTCACGTTCGTCGCCATGGTGAGGTGCTTGACGGTGTCCGCGAAGAACCCGAGGAGGGTCACCCCGTTGGGGAGCTTGGTGTGCAGATTATTAATGGCTGCGTTGTCGATTGGGACGTAGATGGTTGCTTTCATTGTGGTAAGGTGGAGGAGACTCTGGCGCATAATTTCGGCGCTGTCGACCCAGTGGAATGCTTTTTTTTCAATCTCCCGTCCATGCGTCCGGCACGCCCTCGAAATACATTGAAGGCGGGTGGGATATTTGATTCCCCTGATCCTCAACTGCATTTCCGCAAAACTCCGGTGTTCCACCACCGGCACCAGCATCGTGGGCTGGTTCTGCGCCGCCGCAAATAGTCGCCGCGTGCCGTCCTGCACCTTGCCATTCAGCATCACAGCGGGCCGCTCGATATCCCACCCGCCTTCAATGTATTTCCAATGACGCTTGCTCCGTGTGGGACGCTTCCGACACGTTAACCGGACCAGCTCCCCCGCCGGAACGAATATGGGAACGGTCATGGCTATGCTGCCGGGACGTCAGGCGGCAGGACAGATGAACATTCCACCTCTTCATCGGCAAGGACTGTAAATGAGTAGAACGTCCAGTTGAAGATATGATTTGTGCGCCACCAGTAGTTCGTCACCTTCCCCCCAGACGCTACAATCTTTCCGAGTAGTTTGTATTTGTAAGCCTTGGTGTCGTCCGGTTGTGTTGCCCCTACAACCTTTACGATCTCGGTGTAGTCAAGTTGGTAGCGATAGCTCTTGAGCTCGATTGGCTCCTCGGGATATTCCGAGGTAGTAGTCCCGTTTTTTCCCATTTCTATCTCGGTCTCGGAGAATGTCGCCTTGACGTAGAAGTAAGTGGTTCCATCCCCCACGGTGTCTGTATAAGCCGAATTCTCCATCCAACCCCACGCGGGTTTGGGATGGACGCCGTGATCGCACGTCGGATCTCCCGAGCCGCCGAAAGTCGGCCCCTCGCTCATCCCGGCCGCGACCTTGGCTGTGAGCGCCGTGCCGACAACTTCGAAGGTCAAGTCCCACCACTTCGACTGTTTATCTACAGTCGTGCAGGTGAGAGTCCAAGTCATGTAATTATAGACCTTGATATTGCCCTTGCTGTCGAGGGTGTAGTGGCCCACCTTCACCGGCTTCCAGTTGGCAGGCTCCGAGGCCTCGGTCGGTTCCTCCGTAGACACCTCAAGGTCGAGCGACGTCACGGGCCGGTAAGCGTCTTGCGGGGCGCCGCCTACCTTGGAACCCTCATACATGGTGAGCCAGATATCTTCTCCCCCAACTACCGCGATATGCTTCGGATCGTCCTCCTGTTCTAATGTCAGGTTTGAGCCGCTGAAGGTGGGCACCATCGCTTGTAGGGCGTCATCTCCGTCGACCACAAAGATCTTCCCATACCGGCACTTAATATACTGGACCGAGCCCTCCTTGGCCGGGTAGAACCAGAGAGGGGGGTAGGGTTGGCCCGCATCTAGGTCGTCACAGCCGTGCGGTTGTCCAAGCACTTTCCACCTGTATCCCTCGCCGTCCATGATATAGCACGGCCCGTATCCAGCAAGCTGGGAGAGGACGGAGTCGCTGCTCTCTAGATGCTCTTCATCGCGTATGTCTCGGGAGAAACCTTCGAACCATTCGGGCCCTACCTTTTGGTCCACTGAGGCGGGCTGAACGCTGAAATCGACGTAGTCTGGACCATCCATGCTGCTGGTCTACCTGCTTTGCCGGGAGAAATCAAGGCTCCCTTGTCCTGTGCAAGCTTGTCCATGTTGCATCAAATTGAGGAGGGCACTATATATTGGACCATGAGCGATCAGGCGGAAGCCGACGTAACTACGATGGCCCCGGACGCGGGGGTTGAACAGGCGGGAGCCGTTCAGCCCACGACTACCGGGGAAGAAGGTGCCACAGTTGATATCAACGATGTCGACCCTGACGCCCTTACCCCTGATGACTATGACAGTGTCGTCGATTTGCTGCGAACATTACCAGATGAGGGTGCGGGAAAACCCCCGCAATCTCAACCGGTCGACCAGCAGTCCCAACCAGCCGCGCCAGTTCCTGCTCAGGATCCGGCGGTGCCCGCCAAGCCTCCAGAGGCTGACCCGGACGACGGCTACTTCCGAGGCCGCTTCAGAGCCAAGGATCCCAAAGTGATCGAGGCCCTTCAGAAATTGAAGGAGAACCCCGACCTCACCTACGCGGATCTCGTTGGCACAGCGCCGCCGCCGGAAGCCGAAGTCACGCCCGAGCCTGCGCCACCTACGGTGGTCACGCCGGAAGCTGTGACGGTGTCGATTGCCGACATTGACGGGACCACGATCGAGGCCAACGGAGAACGCATCCGCGAAGAGCTGGATAAGGTCTCAGCCGCAATGAAGCAGGCCCGCGTGCTCGATCCCGATCGACACGAGGAGCTTAGCGACATGAAGCTGGACCTCCGCCTCTCGCTTCAGCAACTCGACACCCAGAAGGCGGAAGCCGCAAGGGAGGTCGGCTGGCTGAAACAGCAGCAAGTTGCTAGTTCCAGAGAGTCCTACCTGAACCAGTTCAACGAGTCGCAAGACACGGCTCTGGACCTCTACCCGGACCTGAACGACAACAAGCACAAGATGTGGGATGAGATCGACGCGATCCACGCGGAAGCCAAGACAAATGGCGACTCGGTGGTGAAGAGTCCAAACTTTCCGGCGTTCGCTGCGGCTCAGGCTGCGGCAAAGCTCGGGATCGTTCCGAAGAAGTTAGGCGAAGCCGTATTAGGTAACGCCGTAGAGGGTAAGGATTTTCAGGAAATTGCGGCTCCGCCCGTGCAACCCGCCTCTGGCGATGCACGTTCCACAGCACCTGCCTCACAAAATAATGTGATGCAGGAACTCACGGCCGAACTCGACAAGCTCGACCCGATGAACCCCGATCACTTTGATAAATGGGAGAGACTGAACACTAAGGTTCAGGACATCCTCTTTGGCAAAGTGACCTAGGCGACCGGGCCGGAAAGTCGAGAGTTTGGCCAACCCAAAAACAACTCCTAAACTAACAATACAATGCCTATCTATACAGTGGCGAACACGGCGGAAGATCTTTCCGCCTCCGCCGACTTCCTACCCAAGCTCTGGAAAAAGGGCGTGCTCATGGCTGAGCAACGCAACGATTTCATGGCTCAATTCGAGGGCTCTCGCCCTGACAGCGCCGTGCGCGTTGAGACCGACCTTACCAAAGGGGCCGGACAAACTGTCGTATTCCGCACGATGTCCGGTCTCTACTGGGACGGTGTCCAAGGTGATGAACTCATCGACAACAACGTCGAGGAATGGCGCACCGGCAGCTTCGAGCTGAAGGTGGACTTCCTCCGCCACGCCACCCGCTACACTCTCCGCACGCTTGAGCAGACTGCTCTTCGTCAGGAGATCGAAGACGGGATTCCCGGCGAGCTTGGCAAGTGGCTCGGTCGCAAAAAGACCGACCGCGCCCAAATGGCGTTCATCCACAAGGCAGCTGCCGAGAACGTCGTTTATGCCGGTGCCTCTAGCTCCCGCGAAACGCTGAAGTCTGCGGACACCATCGACATGAACGGAATCATCAGCTGGGGACAACAGCTCAAGACCCTCGGTGCCAAGCCAGCCTTCATGGGCCGGAACAAAGGCAACGACATCAAGCGTTTCTGCTTGATCGGCGTCGGTGAAGCTCTCGTCTCCTTGCAGCAGTCAGTGGACTACAAGTCGGCTATACACGAAGCTGGCCAGCGTGGCGACGGCAACTACCTGTTTTCGGGTGGATACGCCGACGTCAACGGTCACGTCGTCAAAACCTACGACCCCGTCGACCACGACGGTATCGGCTCGATCGGTTCCGCCCTCAACGCCAAGGCGTGGAGCGGTGAAGCAATCGCCGCCGGAACCGCCACGTTCGACCTCAAGGGTGGAGGCGCGGCCTATACGACGATGTCTGCCACCGCCAAGGTGCAGGCCAAGTTCTTCGAATTCTTCTCGAACTTTGCCTATCGATTCTCGCCGGTCGACCTCGTCACCGGCTTGACCTCCGCCCGCTACTTCCTCGTTTACAACCACGTCGACAGTGCGGCCGGTGGTGACCAAGGAAAGTTTGGCTTCTACAAGTACGTCGGCAACGACGGCGCGGGGCTTACCGTCACCGAGCGTCTTGGCTCCGCCGCCTCCGGTATCCGTAAAACCACCATTGGTGGGGTGGTTTGGAACACGGGAGTCTGGTCTGGCAAGCACGCTGACGCGCACCCGGTTGGAGCCCCTGTCTTCGAGACCAACAGTTACGGAGTGCCGATCGGTCGTTCCCTCATGCTTGGTGGATCCGCGCTTTGCCGTGGTTACGGCAAGTATCGTAACGAGCGGACTGACGAGACCCATGACGGCAAGTTCGTCAAGGATCTCTTCATCATGTCCGTCTTCGGACAGACCCCTTACAAGCGGGTCGATGGTAGGGCCCCGAACTTCGTCGTCGTCGAGCACGCTCTCGAATACGCCGGAATTCCGTTTCCGACCGTCGTCTAAGACAACAATCAACCCCGCTGAGCGGGCGTTCTAAGCGCCCGCTCAGCATCCCCTTTTCAAAACACTATTCCCTTTTTAAAACCATGTATGTATCACAGAAAATATACGACGTCGACGGCCTAGGAGGCCCGGACTATATTTGGGTGACAAACGACGACGACACCCCGCGCTCCACGACGTCCACCCCCCCTGTTTTGGCCGCGGCAAACACCGTCCTGATCGAGTTGAGCACACTCGCCACCACAAAGGATCTCGTCGTCGACGGTCTCGTTTTGCAACGAGCGTTGCAGGCCATCACGCAGATCTCGGACGCCGATGCCGACGCTGCCACCGTCACCGCAATCATCCCCGAGGGCGGTGCTGCTACCATCCTTACTGGTGACGACGTCATCCTACTCAGGAGCGTCGCCTCCACAACTTCTCAAGTCGACGTGTTAGTTTGCACGGCTCTGGAGGCGAAGACCACCTACGGTGGCTACGCCGCCCTCGCGGCCACTCGCGTTCGCGTCACTGTCGGCGACCTTCGCAACTCGATCCGCAATGCCTTGAACGACTAACATGCAGCTCATCATCAAACTTCAGGGCGTCCACCGTTTTGCCGGTATCACGGTCGAATATCCCGACCTCTCCGGCGTCGGACACCCGTTCGTCTACAGCGAAAAGCACAAAGCCCACATCTACAAGGGCAAGCCGATCGACCAAGACGAATTCAATAAGGTCTGCCCAATGATCTTCGGCTCTGCCACCCAATTCTGGAAGCCAGTCCCCGAAGTCGTCGTTGAGGTTCTGAACGAGGTGGCCCCGGTAAAGCCGGTCACCCGGAAGCCAGTAGAGACGCCGAAGCCTCGGTGCGCTCCCCCAGTGATCAACTTCGCCAAGGCGAACAACGTCGACCTGAGCAAGGTCACGGCCACCGGGGTCAATGGTTACGTCCTAAAGTTAGATGTGACGAACTACATCCAGTCCCAAAAGAATAGCGGAGCGGGAGTACAAAACCTCTCGGTCCATGGCCACGCTTAAAAATATAGTAGACGATCTCCTCGCATCGTTTGGAATCACCGGCACGGTAGCCGCTGGCGACGCCCTCCTTGGGCGGATCGTCAACGACGTGAACGCCGCCATCCAAATGGCACACCTGTCCCCGCACCACGAGTTCGGGGTCACCGGTCGGCAGGAGGTCGCCCCAACCGTCGTAAATTCCCGCACGTCCTTCGTCGTCCCCGAGACGGTGCAGTCGATCCAAGGAGCGGTCATGTGGAAGCCCACGGCCGACCCCACCAACCTTCACGGGATGTCCCCGGTCGACAGCCTCGACGAGCTGGAATACTGCGAGGCACTCTACGGCATCGGCGGCACGCTCGTCCCGCTCATCTACTTCCACCAGCAAGGAGTCAGTGCCGACGGCAAAGACCTTAACACTGGCACCATCTTCACCGGCCCCACCGGGATTACCGACGGGGAGGTCGTTTTCAACGCGGTCATTGAGCCCACCTCCTTCACGGTGGACGACGTCTGCGCCCCCACCCCCCCGGACGTCCCGATGCCCCACCGCTACGTCGAGAGTTTGCTGATCCCGATCGTTCGATTTCGGTTTGCCACCACAAACCGGGTCACCCGGAACTTGGAGGCGACCATGCCCCACCTGAAGGCTGAATATGACATCGCGCTCCAGCAGCTCGGGCTCGCAGTCCAAGACCTCGAAGACCAAACCAAGCAGGTGAAACGATGAGCCGAGTGCAACCAATTTCCGTCGCGGCGACCCTGTCGCTGAAATGTAAGCAGCCTAACTTCACGCGGGCGCCAGCAGCGCAGCGCATGGCCATCATCACGTCGATGAACATGGCCCTGCAAGACATCTACTCGCTGGTCCCTCCCACCTACCGCGAGAAAACTATTTCCCTTGGGATCTCCGCCCCTGTCACCGGCACGATCGATGTGACCCTGAACTCCAAGGCGATCGCCAACCCGACCGGTGATCTGGCCACAGACCTCGCCGACAGGCATGGGGACTCGGTGGTCTTTAGCGGGGACGAGAACGAAAACGTCTACATCAGGACGATGGAGGGAGCCAACACTCTGGCGCGTCCTTACCAAGGTGCCACCGGCACAAAGGACGTCACCTTCTACGACACCGGTGCCGTCTTCGAGGACTCCGTGGTGAGACTTCTGGAGGATCCCCGGCTCATTCTTTCCCAAGGGCGCTCTCGCAGGCTCATGCGCGACCCCAACGACCTCCGGGCAGACCGATACCCCCAGCAGGGATCGCTCGGCGTGGGGTGGGACTTCGGGGACTCCTACCACTACCCGACCGGCTCCGGGCCGACCTACTACAAATTCGTGAAGTGGGCGGCAAATTCCGAGGCCGACGATCGATTCGTCATTCAGATGTGGCCGCGGCCTACGGAGGCCAACGTCCTTGAGGTCCGCGCCGAGGTTGGCCCGCGCATGTTCACCTTCGCCGGGCTCGCCAGCCCGAGCGGCACCCACACCGTCGTGCCTGAGGTGGGGGCCGACGTCATCAACGCCGCCGGGATCCCGCTGCCAGAGTGGATCGACCTCACGGTTATGATCCCCATCGCCGAGTGGCACCTTCGCGCCACAGACTTTTGGGCGAGCACCGTGCCGGACGCCATCACTCAGGACCGCTACAACAACGCCAGATCCCAAGCCCGGAACCTGCCGCCTGATCGCGGCCTAGGGAAAAACAAAATCAGGCGCCAACTCGGATACTAAGAAATGCCCACCAGAATCCATCTCGCAAATCTCAACGGCTTCGTTGAGGACGTAATGACCAAGATCAAGACGGGCCTCGAAGCGGCGCAGAACAACGCCGGACTCAGCCTTGAGCTGCCCGAGGTTGTCAATTTCCAGTGCGAGGTGGTACGCTCTAGCAACAACATGTTGACGATCACGACGAGCCAGCAGTCGTCGTCGGAGAACGTCACCGAGACGGCGGGCGCAAGCATTGTCACCAGAACCACGGGTGCCCAGCAGAACGACGAGTCGTCCACCAACGAAGGCAAAGAAACGTCTTCCCAGTCGTCCACCGATGACACGGTGTCATCGGAGAGCCCGGCCGTGACGACTACTGAAACAGTGACAGGCAGCGACACGAGCACCCGGTCGAGCAAAGAAACATCTTCCCAGTCGTCCACCGAGGACACCGTGGGGTCGGAGAGCCCGGCCGTGACGACTATTGAAACAGTGACAGGCAGCGACGCGACCAGCCGGTCGAGCAGCGAGACAACCTCTGGAACCGACTCGCGCACTGCCAATCAGGGCTCCTACAACTCCGGCGGGCAGTCTAAAACCGAGAACATCACCTACGAAGAGCATGGAGGAGATAAATAAAACCTTTACCCCGTAATGGCCGACTGTTGTCCAAAATTTCTGGTGTCGCGCCATCAGTCCTCAACCGGACGAAATGACAGCAAAAGGTCGAACTCGGGCCAGCGCAGCTCCTCGGAAGGCTTGACCGGGTCCAATCAGGGTGGGACCGGGGCCAACAGTCGGGAGACGGTTCGCACACAAGGCGGCACGTCCGCGTCCGAGCGGGCAGTCACCTCCGACCGCAGTTCCGTAGATGACTCCACAGTGACAGGGGCCGGGGCCAACAGTCGGGAGATGGTTCGCCAGCAAGGCGGCACGTCCTCGTCCGAGCGGGCGGGCACATCCGATCGCGGCGCCGCAGGTGACTCCACAGGGGCCGGGACGAAGACCACCCAGTCCGGCTCCCGCGTGGACATGGACAACCAAGGCGGTGCCAACAACTCGTCCCTTCGCGCCGGATCGGGGTCCAAGACCAGAACCCTCAAGGAGGACGAGGGAGGGCACGTCGATTTTGACATCATCGTTCGTGGAACTCTTGAGACCACCCAATCCCTTTGCGAGGACTACCTCTACTTCGAAAATCAGATGCTAACCTTTGGAGGCGAACCCATAACCTTTACCCCGTAATGGCTGACTGCTGTCCAAAATTCCTGCCTGACCACTCGCACAGCAACACCATCCTGAGTGGTGGGAAAACCGTGGAGACGTCCCAGACCGGCACGAATTTTAAGGGCAGGTATAAGACCGAGGAAGGGTTGGACGAAAAGAACCAGACTAAGGCGACCACCCAGAGCGGCACGGCCGGTAGCAGCAGCACCAAGGCCGGGGAGTCCAACGGCCTCAAGGACAAGACCGAGGAAGGGTTGGACGTAAAGAACCAGACTAAGGAGACCGCCCAGAGCGGCACGTCCGGTAGCAGCAGCACCAAGACCGGCACGAGTTCGAAGAGCGGGACCAATACCGAGGACGGGTTGGACGTAAAGAACCAGACCAAGGAGACCGCCCAGAGCGGTACGTCCGGTAGCAGCAGCACCAAGACCGGGGAGTCCAACAGCCTCAAGGACACCACCGGGGCGACCACCCGGACCCAGAAATCCGGCATCAGGACCGACAAAGAAGAACGCGGGGGGGCGGTAAATCTTAAAGCCTCAACCGGCGGCGGCGACAACGACGAGACCGTCTTCGAGGACGAGAGCGCCGTGGTGACCTTTAAGGTGATCGTCAAAGGATTTCTAGCCACCACCCAATCAATTTGCCCAGCAGAGTAAAACTCCAACCCACTCACAACAATGTCAATCGCATTAGAAGACCTCCTACCGAGCCAAGAGGCCACGTTCCGAACCCTGATTGGATTACAGTCCGGCGTAAACAAGCTCGACGCCACCACCGGCCCCTTGGCCACCGACGACTCAGCCTCGGGCTACAGCGTGGGATCGCTCTGGATTGATGTGACTGCGGATGAGGCTTACCGGTG
>TARA_R110002110_G_scaffold6435_6_pt1 | contig 26368 bp, 35 predicted proteins | sample TARA_R110002110 | Tara Oceans TARA_R110002110 (sample SAMEA4397330) | marine metagenome | biome: Polar Biome; feature: [SRF] surface water layer (ENVO:00010504); material: water (ENVO:00002006), including particulate matter (ENVO:01000060) such as... | depth 5 m
TTAGGTATTGTCTTGGCCTCTTAAGAAGGAGATTTTTCGTCCTCCGCCGACAACTTTTTATTTCAAACAGTTGTTACTACTATGTTTCTACCTAACTACCATTTCGATTTATCTTACTTGATATGCTTGATTTAAGACTTATAATCTTTTAGAACTATCTCAACTGTTATAACTATTATAACAAATGCTACCTCAAAAGTCAACAATGTGACTTTACTAAATATGCGCATGTATAATTTTTATTTACTCCAAAAAGACAATACTATACTTATTTCTAATCAGAAAAAGGATAAAATTGTTAAGAAATACGGAAATAACTACGAAATACTTAATAGTGTTAAGGATAAAGATTCAGTTCCTCACCTGAAAGTAAGATTACTAAGAAATTATCCAAATGTAGAGTTTAAAGAGTGGTTTTGGAAGAAAAGAGTATTTTCTGATGAAGTAAGAGCAAAAATGGCTAAGTCTCATACAGGATTAAAACATTCAGCTGAAGTAAAAGCAAAAATGTCAAGATCACATGCTGGAAAGAGTAATCATACAGGTAAAAAACATACTGAAGAGACTAAAAAGAAAATATCAAAAAAGATGAAAGGAACACAGTACGGAGCTGGCAAAAAGATCATTTATAATCCAACAACTGATACTGAAAAAAGAATTAAAAACTTATTAGATATTCCAAAAGGTTATCGTATTGGAAGAGATCCAGAAGTTATACAAACAATGCACAGCGCATTAAGACCTAGTCACCGTTAGAATTTTTTCTATTACATTTTCTATAGGTGCTTTTCTGTTTGGCCACTTGATGTAGTGTTTAGTCTCAGCATCCTTCAAAAGATTAACAAGTAAAGGCATTATAAGTTTTTCGACTCGCAATAACTTTTCATTAACATTAGTTACAGCTTTTTCAGTTTCTTGATCTGCAAATGATTTAACTTGCTGAATTAATGGTTCAGCTACTTCATCATCATCTACAGCAGTAAATCCAAAATCGTAAGTTGAATCTAAGTATTCTTGAGGGATCTTCATGTTATATTGGCTCCTAGTTTATTTATATCTCCTTCATATATATGCATTCCAATATGACTAAGAGTTATAGTAGGATCTAACCAAATCTTTCCTCCAACATCTCCCCAATGATTACAAAATACCCAATCCTCTGACTGCAATACACCATCTTCATCTACATCAGTTGTAAAGTATTCTGTATACCAATTTGCAAATTGACCAAAGTTAGCTGCTCTTGCTTGTCGTCGGTGTTCACGTTGTTGTTTAAATACTCTTTTAGTTATTAACATAAAACCAGTTCCAAGATGCTTCATCTCAACTAAACCTTTTTCATTTCTAGCTCTTGTTGTTCTATCATTATCTAAAAAGTTAAGAACATATGATGCTCCATGATCTTTTAAATTTTGTGGGTTTGTTGATAAGATGCTTCCAGTTCTAATTGTATCCCAATCTATCATTTTCTTTGGATATGCTGCACCAACAAAGTCTTCATCATGTTGTAGTAATTTAAAGATTGCATCATCATCAAATCCAATATCAGCATCAATGAACATTAAATGTGTGCAATCTGATTTAAGAAACTCATCAGCTATGTAATTTCTACCTCTAGTAATTAAACTCTCATTAGCCATAAACATCCATGTCATTTCTATATCATTTTCTCTTAATACCATACTATTTTTTAACAATCCACTAATATAACCATGATATGCTAAACCACCGTACATTGGTGTTCCAATCATTACCTTTTTATTCATCTAAGCACCTTTACTTCTGCACACGTTTCAATAACTACTCTTGCTCCACAACTGAGTAATGGCTTATCATTGCCACCATATTTTACCTTACTTGGACCCATCACAACAACCTCATGGCAATATGTATTATTTGTTCCTTGCTTGATTGTTATTACAGGTTCATCAGTTCCATTCTTTTTATTGGCTCTGATCTTATGTTGGTTCACATGTATGTAAGTTGTCTTTGGTCTATTCATTTTATAGTAGAAAAGTTATTATGTTTTTGAAATTTAATCACACTTCTAAACTTATCAAACAATGCATCTCTGTGTGAAATAATAAATGTATTACTCTTATTATCCATTGTTCCGAGTATCTGATACAACAGTTCCGTTCCACTAGTATCCAATGATGAGTCAAAGACTTCATCAAGTATTAGTAGATTAGTATTGGTTGAATTCTTCATCTTAGCAATAGCTCTCCAAGCCATCATTAAAGCAAGATCAATTCGTTGTTTCTCTCCTTCACTAAACGAAGCATAAGAAAAGTCATCTCTATGTCTTGATCTTATTGTTTCAATAAACGATTCATCTAGTTCAAATGATACAAAGAAATCCATTGCTTGCAAATACTTGTTAATAACTCTATTCATTACAGGTAAGTACTGCCTTATGATCTTAGTCTTGATACCTGTATCTTTTAGTAAGATTGCAGCTATATCATAGTAATGTTTTTCATCAGTAATTATATGTTTTTCTTCTGATAATTTCATTACTTCTTTAGCAATTATCTTTAGTTTAGTGCGTTCTTTTTCAATATCTATATCATTAGTAGTATTTTGATTAATCTCGGCTTCTAGGCGCCTTATAATCGCTTTATCAGATGCTATTGCAGCATAGAGATCGCTTTGCTCTCCTTCTATTTTTGTTATCACTGTAAGTCTATCAGCAAGTGGTTTTATTTCAGCTCTAATATCTTTATCAGCTTTGATGTATTCTGCAATTTTATTATTATTTTTTTCTATGTGTGATGCCTTAGTTGTCTCATTTAACTTCTGATCACAGGTTGGACATTCATCATGACTTTTATAGAACTTTATCTCTTCTTGACACTTATCTCTCTTACTCCATATCTTATCGTTCATCTTGCTAAGTTTTGTTATCTTCTTTTCAACAGAACTTTTATCAGCAATAGTTTTATTTTTAGCATCATAAGCTGTTTGACTCATATCTCGCTGCCACTTATATGCTTCTAGCTGCTCTTTTAACTTTACAATAGATTTTTCTTTATCATTAATTAACTTTTCAATATAATCTTTTTGTATTCTTGCTTTACCTTTTGCTAATTCAATCTCATTATCATTTGTAGATAATCTTGACTTTGCATCAGATAGTTTTTCTTTCAACACATCATTCATAGTAGAGAATACTTTTATATCAAGTAAGTCCTCTATAATCTCTTTTCTGTGATTAGTTGATAACTGCATGAAGGGTGTAAATGATGCTGAACCAAGAACAACAATCTGCGTAAAAGATTTGTAGTTTAATTTTAAAACATGAGACTCAAGATACTGTTGATAATCTCTAGCATTTGCGTCTTGATTCAGTAGATCATCATTTAGATATATTTCAAACCTATTTGGTTTTATACCACGTACAACTTTATAATCCTTTTGACCAATACTAAAATTAACTTCCACATCACAATGCTTCTTGTTAATAGAATTAAGTAGTTGGTTCTTCTTAATTATTCTGAATGGTTTATTGAATAAACTAAAACACAAAGCATCTAATATAGTTGATTTACCACTACCATTTTCACCAACAATTAATGTTGTAAGGGATTTATTTAATCGTATTTCTGTGAATTGGTTGCCTGTGCTTAAAAAGTTTTTCCATTTAACTGACTTAAATACAATCAATCTAGCTCCTGAGATTCAATATATAATGATTTCATTAGGTTGTTAAGCCTTGGTTTATCTACATCTGATTCTAAATTATCAATGTATTGTTCTACTAATGTCAATGTGTCAGATAAATCCATTGTGTCATCATCTAATACATCAGATTCAAACTCAGAAAAGTCTTCTATAATTTTTACTTCTAAAGGTGAAGCAAGATATAGTTTATCAAGATAGTTATCATACTTTGTTGTATCTGTTTTATTGATAACAATTACTTTTACAATCTTATCTTTAAAGTCTTTTGCAGCAGGTAGCTTTTTATCTTCATCATAATATATCTTCTTAAACATAGTGTATGGATTAGGAATAAACTCTAAGCTCCAATCATTAGTATCAAGTATATGGAATCCTCTTTGATCTTCAAAATCATTCCAAAACATCTCATATGGATTGCCAAGATAAGTTATGTTTCCAATACTATGTCTATGATGATAGTGACCAGAACAAACTAAATCAAATCTTTTAAACCTTGATGGATCTAAACCTTCATGTGTTTGTTGTCCTTTGAACATCATATGGCCAGCTACTTCTAAATGACCAAAGACAGCCTCTGCATCACTCTTATCAATTAGATCGTTGGCTTTGCCCCAGTTATCAGCACATATCCAAGGAAGAAATAAAATCTTCTTTCCATCTAACATCAGTTCAGTTGGTTCAGAGTATGTTCTAATAGAATCATATTCTTTCAAAAGAAGTTCAGGAGAGTTAGTTTCATTTGTATTCTTATAGAATGTATCATGATTACCAATTAACATTTGTGTGTAATACTTTTCATGAACTTTCTCAAAGAAATATTTTCTACAAGTATGTAATGAATTGAAGTTGATATACTTTCTTCTATCGAAAGTATCACCAAGATGAATTATATTCCTTATGTTTCTTTTCTCTAACTCTGGAAAGAATATAGTATCATAGAACTGCTTGAAGAAGTTATCAAATGCAAGGTTATCTCCTCTTGCACCAAAATGTGTATCAGTTACTAAAGCTACCTTCATGCTTGATAGATAGCTGAATTACCAGCATGCTCAAATACTTCCACTGAAGTAACTCTTACTGTCTCGTTAAGAAGTGTTCCATCATCTTTCCATACACTAATAAAATTTTCTAATTCTTGATATATCATCTCAGCAAACTTCTCACAACCAACACCATCAACTATTCTTACTTCTGCTAATTTAGTTTTCTCTTTGAATTGACCTGGACCAATTCCACTTGGACCAATATATTCTTCTGCAGTGTCAAGTTTTTTTAGTATATCTAAATGTGGATCATCTTTTGCAACTAACAATGTGTGATCAAACATATAATCCAACCAAGCCTTAAACTCTTTCAAACCACCAAAGTCCATTACCCAATTTCTTTCATCTAATACTTCACATTCGAATATAATTTTTATACCAATTGAGTAACCATGTAATAACGAACAATGGCTATGAGTTGCACCCCATTGTCTGAAACAACAAGAGAGTCCTTTATCATTACCATATGTTTTTGTAGAATAAAATTTAGCCATATTTTTTATCATGCTCCTTGTTTATACCATAATCGCCATCATATAGCTTAATGTTTTCTGCATCAAAAGACAAGTACTGTCCTACACGAGTACCTTTTTGTATTCTTGCTAATCCAATTGATACATGAATCATACCAGCCATCACACCATGATAACCAGAATCATATAAACCAGAAGTTAAGAACAAACCATTTCTATTTAAAGTACTTCTTGTAATAACCCAACCAGCTTCACCAGCTCCAACATTTATAACATTCTCCATTACTATTTCATAATGACCAGGTTCAAGATTAAAGAATCCTTCTTCATCAGGTTGCATCTCTTCCGACCCTCTATGTACTTTATAATCATCTGTAAGTACAAATGCATCATCTCTTACTTTCAATACTTTATCTAATCTAAGATCGACTGCATTAGGTTGAATGTCCTCTTCTTTAACATTACTTAAAGTGGACTTTGATTTACTACTCTGAATGTGTTTCATCTTTTCTCCTGAAGTGTATCATCATTACAATATAATGAATTGCTTTCAATAAATCCTTTTCATTATAACCATCCTTCTTTCCATATCGCATTAGATACTTCATAGCTACATCTCTAGCTGTTGTATCTACATTACCAAGACTTGCCCAAAGATCTACAATCTGTACTTGATCTTTGCCGACGTAATGTCCACCATATGTATTTTCGATATACGACTGTATATCTTTAAGTATTATATCCTCTGAATACTTCATCAATCATCCCATCTATATATTTTAGGTTTCTAGTTGCTGGTGCTATATGTCCAACCATTGCAGTATTATGATTAAAGTCAACTTCCTTTTCAAACTTACCATCAATCAAACCAGTTGGTGTATCATCAAACTCTATACCATTTAAACCAGCCCATACTGCAGCTGATGAATCCCAGCTTGAAAACTCACTCAAATACTCTTTCATTAATCCTATCTCATTTGGACCATCAAGCATACCTAACATATGAAGTTTTTTTGTATTATCTTCGAAGAAGCCACGTTTATTTAATTCACAAACAAATCTCCATCTTGATAAAAATCTTTGCAGTGGATCTTCTAAGACACCATATGCATTAGGTATTGCTAATATTGAAAATCCAATCATTCTTATTCTTGGATCATTCTTTGCCCAGAAGTAAGATTTAATTAAACCTTCTAAATCACCTTTATTTGATTGTGGACAGAAAAATGGTTTAAAGTTATTTTTCAATAAAACATCAGCAGTAAACTTTGCCTTTTCAATTGTCTTATGATAATCCTCATTGGGATAATCTGTCATTACAACATAATCAGCATTACATTTGTTAGCTGCATCTAGGAGTTTATTAGAATCATACATTGGTTGATTTCTCTTAAACATTTCAAATGCAGAGTTATCAAGTATAATTGTAAAGTTATGTCTTTGTTTTTCTTTTACATACCATTGACGATACTTTTCATCTTCATTAACCAAATGTGCTAATAATAAATGACATTTTCTTCCTGTTGCAAAAATGTCAAGATAAGCTGTTGGTGTAATATGACAAAAGTTTAAACTCATACAATCTCCTTAATATATTCAGCACGACAACCATTTTCTCCATCTTCACTAACTTCTATATTATGGTTTCTTTCTGGATAGTTTTTTACAATGTAATCATGTAGATTATCTGCTATCATTTCACAAGACTGATTATTAAGTTGTAGTATTTCTTGATCATATAACTTCTCGAGTTCTCTTTTGAATAAGATAAACTCTACTTCTCTATCATCATGAAAAACTTCTAACTCAACTCTAAAGTGAAAGATATGTCTATGTGGATACTTCAAAAACTCCACACCTTCTGGAGCATCTGGATACTGATGGATGCCTTCCTTTCGAAAGGTCACCCAAATATATTTAATGTTCATTGTACTTACCATCCTCTCCACTCATCTCTAATTCTCCTGAACATTTGACCTCTTGTTATAACTTCACACCTTAACAAAAGTTTTGTGTTTATATATACTGGTGAATCTTCTCTTAAACCAGGCCTCGGAGTAAAATCATAAGACGAAAACCATCTAAAATTATCTGTTGTTTTTTTCTTACCAACTTTTCCAGGTCTTTGATAAACTTCACCTTCATAAAATAGTTCATCATGGAACAAAAAGAAACATCTATCATTTACCCAATCTTTAATAATAAAACCATCACAATTATTTTTTTTACATAATAAATTAGCTACAGTAAGTTGACCACTACTATTTGTTGTAAATGTATCTTTCTGTTCTAATCTAAAACCATTAGGAAGTTCTATATCACACCCATTAGTATTAAAGTCGTGTTCCATCAAATTAGCTCTAGGATTCAATAACTTTAATGAAATCAATTCTGAAACGCTTGCAGCTACTTTACCATCAGATAATAAATGATCTATAACAGATGGATTATCTACTATAAATTCTTTTAGTTGATCTCTTCCTTGCATGATATTCATATCACATCCTAAATTTGTATTAATGTATATAATTATATTAGTATATTTTTGTTTTGTTTACTACTGTTACTAACAATGCCTCATTTGATTCTTAACATTATTAAAGAACTCTGATTTTACTGCATCATTATGGAATAGTCCATGTACCACAGTTGTCTGAGTTAGACTTGAATGAGCCATTACTCCTCTATGTTCCATACAACCATGTGTAGCTTCAATATAGACTCCAACATTCTCTGTATCAGTAGATTTCATTATCTCTTTAGCAATCTGATTACATAGTTCTTCTTGTAGCTGTCCACGTCTAGCACACCATTGAGCTATACGAACATACTTTGATAATCCAATTACTTCGCCTGTTGGTATCAATCCAATTATAGCTACACCTTTAACTGGCTGATGATGATGTGAGCACATAGATACAAGTTCTGCTTTAACTGTAAGCATACCTTCAAATCTATTAGAACCATTATTAGGAAAGGCAGTTACTTTAGGTCTTGGTTGATAACGACCAGCCATTAGTTCATTTATATACATCTTAGCTAATCGTCTTGCTGTATCTCTACTATTGTTATCATTTTCTATATCAATAATTAACGTATTCAGTACATCTTCAAATGCATTTTCTACCTCATCTATCAACAAAGGTAATTCACCATCTTGAATATATTTTGATATATTATCACATGCTTTATAATCTGCTTTGTTTTGAACTATTCTTTGTTTAATTATACTCGCTGTACTCAATTTCATATATTTTTCTTTTTCAATTTAAGAGGTAGAGGAGGATAGTATCCCCAAGATTTCAATAAAAAACAAGGTGTGTCTTCAGGCAAGCCATTTTCTAACCAATCTCTTGTAAAGCTATGTTCCAAAATACCACGATGATAATGAACTCTCATTCCTCCACAAGCTCCTGATGTCATTTCAACATCATCAAATACACCATGTGTAAATTCACCATCTTCTTTATTATATCTGGGTGATCCTCTCCATCTTTTTATTCTAGGAAACCAATTGTCTAAATTCATTTCTCCCACCAGAAATCAAACCACTCAGGAGTATCAATTCTATTAATTTGTCTGCCATAATAATTTGGTTTAATTTTTGCTTCATTGATGTTATTGTAAATAAGGACAGCTGTATCCATATTCCAAAATTTACCAAAGATTTCAAGAAAAGTCTTTCCTGAATCTACAATATCATCAACTAATAATATTTTTTTATTCTTAAGTAAGAACCACGTTACCATACTTGCATCTTTGTAGATAGATGACCAAGTTAATGTTCGTAATGGTAAACCTAATCTATGGGATAAATGTACGGCTGGAATCAATCCCCCTCTTTCAACTCCAAGAACAAAGTCATATTTAATATTAGATTTTTTAATTTGTTTTACTAAACTGTTAAGATCTTTTTTGTATTCATTATATGGATACTTAATTGTTTTCATGTGCCCCACTCATTCTTAAATAAAGGTATTTGTAATCTATCGCTATATCTCCAACCATTTTCCATAGCAATCTTAGCTATTTCGCCTTTGTTAAAATTATACATAGCTTCATCACCACCACAAGGCATTACATACACATCATACTTTGGAATATCATAATATTTTTCTGTATGATCACAATAAAAACCTTCTGGTACTGTTTTGTTGTATAGTTCAACAGCTTCTTTTACTTCTTCTACATCCTCTTTTGTAGCTATTACAAACTTTAAATATGCATCACCCATCAATCTATAACTATCTACAATACTTGGACATATTGCTTCTTCCCATTTCTCTCCTGATACTGATAGCTTTGGAGAAACAGAAAAAGTTAATCTCTTTTTATTATTTTTAAATCTTGTATTAAAGTATTCCCTGAACTCTGGAGATAACTTTTGTGTTCCGTTTGTTTCAAAAGTAATATGCTTCAGAGATTTCATTCTATGTTGTTCTAATAACTTTGGATATGCTTTCTGCCAACCAAGTAAAGGTTCACCACCTGTTATAACTAAGTGCTCTTCATGCCAGTTACCTTTTGGTAGCAGTAGACTAATCCTGTTATTAATTTCTTCCACATCCATGACAGGGCTAAGATGCTTAAAACGAACGTCCCAACTAGCATAAGAATCACATCCCGTAGAAACCAGAGGAAGGTCATCATATCTTTTGAAAGTTTTTGCTTTAGTTGCAATTGCTTCACGTTCATTACTTAATTCTCCATCAGGCATACCAAAACCTTGACATTTAAAATTACATCCAAATGTTCTTAGAAACACACTTGGAACACCCATGAAGCGTCCTTCGCCTTGGATACTATAAAATATCTCTGCAATTTTTATCTTATTCATTTAAGTGTTTTTCTATAACAGATAATTGATCTTCATATTTTGCAATCATATCAAGCTCTTTTTGTATTGTTTCAATTAGATCTCCATGTTCAGCAACACCGACACTTCTTTCCAAAAGAACTTCTGCATTGAGTTTGTGTTTTGCAATATTCCCCTGTGCTACTTGCCTGACAGCACTTATTGCCTGCAATCTTACACTATTCACTTTTTCCCCTTTTTAATTTCTTTTTTACTTGGTTCTATAGTATCCATCTGCTTCCTCATATTCTCTATCAATTGTTCAATATAGTCATTGTTACCCTCAACTTGACTCTTAAACATTTCAAGATCAATGTTCTCCAACATTTTATATTTTGTTACTTGTTGTTTTTTTTCTTTTTGTATTCTTCTAATGAAGGCATAATATATTATTTGTGTGTAATATGCAAATGGATTAGAAGATTTAGCAGGATCAAATTTGTCTACAGCTACAAGACAATTCTCAATTCCATCAGATATCATATCATCACGATAGGTATAATTTATAAAATTACCTTTATAAGATAAATGTGTTGCTATCTTTAAAAAACATTCGCCCAAGTAATTAGATACCAAAGGCTTATCAATCTGTAATTCAACTGATTTATTTACTTTTTCTTTGTGATCTATCAATGCTTCTAAAAACTTTTTATTATCTACATAATGTGTACTTTTAGGATTGCTAATGGAAAGTTTTTCCGAACTTTTTGTCTCTTTTTGTGTCGTAGTGCTCATCTTCTAATTCCGCTTTTTCTAGTTTGTCTTCCTCAACTGCAAGATTTTCGTCATAATCTTTTATAAAAGTCTGATACTGCACGACAGCATCATCATCTAACTCTGTCATCACTACAATTGAATCAGTAGGAATAGATATTATATCTTCTTTTGCTATTCTAATCCACGGAGACATGGTATATGTTTCCATTATTGATTGTCCAGATGGAATTTTAATTGTACCAATTTGCACTGCGTCTAATACATCTATTGATTTTTTATCTTTATAGTTTTTTATCTTCTCGTCAGTGGTAACAATAATTTGTTCACCATTTGTTAGTTTTAAAAATTTAATGTTGCCTTCTGCTTCTTGAGTCATATATCGACCTTTATAAGGGAATAATCGAATTCTTCATCTGCATATATTTTTATTCTTTCAACCATATGATGAAGAGTATAATTTTTTCTTGATCTCCATGACATATCATCACCTATATCATATAACTTACATTTGGATTTATTATCACCAACTCTTAAACCTCTTCCTATAGATTGTAAGTTTCTAATTCTTGATTTAGAAGGTGAGGCAAATATAATGTTATGTAGGTTTCTTATATTTATTCCTGTAGAAAAAGTACCAAAAGAAGCAATAATAATTGCATTAGTTTCTTTCTCTGTTATCTTTCTTGCATTCTCTCTTTGCTCTGTATCAGTTCCTCCATATATAAAAAATACTTTTCTATTATTTGTTTTTTGTAAAACCATGTCGTGTAATATCTTTCCATGCTTTTCAACAAACTGAAACAGTACTAATGTATTACCTTTTTGATCTAATGTTAAGTTTCTAATAAATTTGTTTCTAGGTTCATGTTGAACAAGAAAATCCATTTCATCTTGATACTTTAGATCTTTGTTTGCTTTCTTTAGTTCATCTTTATATTGTAATATAATTGCATATATTTTAAGATCAGCTAATTGTTTAGCATCAATAAGACTTTTTGTAGTTGTAGTCTTGTATACAGGTCCAAATAATCCTTCTAATACAAGTTTATGTGTCTTAGTTCCATCTAAAGTTCCTGTAGTTCCTATACGAAACGGACTATTAACACATTTATGCATTATTTGAGTTAAAGATTTAGCTTTAAACAAATGACATTCATCCCCATATACAGCTTGAAAATCTTTAAAATAATTCTTTGGAAGTTTGTATAATGATTGCCATGTAGAAATAGTAATACGTGATGTGTTAGATTTTTCTGCAGTTCCATATATTCTATGACACCAATCAGAAGCATTCCATTCCTCATCTAAAAATGAATAATCTTGAAAGTCTGAATAGAGTTGTTCAACTAAAGAAGTAGTAGGAACTATAATTAATTGTTTTCTTGAAACACCCCATTGTGCATGCCATCTTAATAAAACATATATTATTAACGATTTACCAGAACCAGTTGGGGATAGTAATAATCTTCTTCCATCCTTAATAGATTGGTATATAGCATTAAGCTGATATTCTCTTACTTCTATTGGTTTTTCTCTTGAAGTTAACTTTAAACCAGATATAAAATCTTTTAAATCTTCTAAACTAATTTTATCAGCTGTTTGTTCATACTTAGAATCATCAACTGTGTATTCGTTAACTTCTGCAAAGTGTTCTACATATGGTTTCAATCCAACATATATTTGTTTTGTAAACATTGAAAACAAATGTAGCTGTCCATCCCATATCTTATTACGATACATTGGATGAAACTTAGCACCTGGAATGTCAAACGAAAAATGTGAATGTAATTCTTGAGCAATAGAAGGTTCACAGTCTACCCGAATATGAACATCATCCTTTTTACTGATTGTAATATCAGCCATTAGAATGCTCCGTTAGTAAACTTATTCCATTCTATTGCTGACTTAACATCCCAAGTTCTTGAATTAAGAGAACGAAGGATTTGTTCGAGTGTAAATGAAACAGTTTTGTAATATTCTATTTTATCTGTTAATAGATTCAAGTCTTCATCACAAATCAAGAACTCTTCCATTTCATTCTTCAAAGGCTTATTACCAAGATATTGATCTAAGTTTAGCTTCTCTAACTCTTCTCTTGTTAACTCACCTCTATAATAACGATACTTAACTCTTCTCATACTATAGAAATTACTTTCTGCTTTGCGCATTTGTAATTTTATATTAGAAAGAATAGTTAGATACTTGGCATGCAAAGTAGCTGTCTTAACTGCTTCACGGCCAAGTTCTAGTTCATCTATTATTGAGTCTTTTTTCCACTGTTCTTGAATTTCACTTAGTTTCATTTATAAGGCATCTAGGTCAACAATTTCCATATCTGATGGTGCTTTATCGGAGACTACTGATTTAGATGATGGTGGCGTTGTGTTCGTAGGCTCATTGAAAGTTATAATCATTTCAGGATTGCCTTGGAAACAGAACGAACCATAGTGATTCAATGATATAGAAGGATCTAACCAGATCTTTTCTTTCATATCTTGCCATCTACGACAGAATGTATAATCCTCTGATAGATATCTTTTATCTATTGGATCAATCATTGTATCAAATATAGCATAAAAGTTATCTTTAAGATCAGTACCACCCATTTGAACATCATTATTATATTTCAATTCAGGATAGTGTTTAATCATTCTTAATATTGCTTCACGCTTAATCATCATAAATCCAGTTCCAGCATCATGCAGCTCGATTAGCCCATTTTCAACTGATACTTGTTTCTTACTAACATCTGAAAACTTAAAGTTAATAGCATAATCAGAACCTAATGCTCCAATCTGATTAGGCGAAAGAGGCTTAGATGGATCCATTACAATACCTTCTTTTATATGGCCCCAGTTAACACCTTTTTTTGGATAAGCCCCAACAACAACATCCTTATTATGTATGAATAACTTTAGTATATCATCAACTTGAAACTCAATATCTGCATCAATGAACATAAGATGAGTATAGTCTGAATTTAAGAAATAGGCAAGCAATACATTTCGTGCCCTTGTTACTAATGATTCATTAGCTATTGTACCAAATGCTAATGGTATTTTATGACCATTAAAGAATGTCATAAGTTTTACAACCGATCTAAAGTACGGTTCTGTTAATTGACCACCATAACAAGGCGTAGCAATAAAGAACTTATTCTTACGTACTTCATTCATGTCAAGTTGTACTTGTTTTGTCTGCATAACGACTCCAAAAATTAATTAATTTAATGCTTCAATTTCAAATGTTCTGTATTTAAATGTTGCAATTCCTACAAAAAATTCTACTGATGAACTAGTGATATCAAAATCCAGTGCTTCTACTGCTGTCGGAAACAAATCTTTAAAGATTATATTCGTCTTAGGATTATTTGCTGAATCCAAGATAGTTAGTGTTCCATCTGAATAAGCTGCAGCTTCTGTTTCACCTGATGCTAATCTTATAAATGGAAATCTATTTAATCTTTCCCCAACAAAACCACCAAATTCATTATACGAGTTAGGGAAGCCTAAGGCAACAAGCCAATCCAATAATTCCTTATAATTTACCATATCTTCTGAAATAAGAAAACGTATCGTGAATTCAGAAAAGTTTATCTTATCACCTATTCTTGGTAAATCTATAAAAGGTGTTGGTTGTACAGCAAAACCCATCTGTATTGATGGTAAGTTAGCTGATTGACAAGTATATGCAACTTTGGGTAAATCTTTGATCACAAACTTAAATGCATTAGGACGTAGAAAGTTATAAACTGTAGCTGGATTTGGCGTGTTTACTGATGATAATACATTTGCCGAATTTATTTGATATGCCATAAAATCTCCTTTTCACTATTTATGACAAAAAAAGGGGACCGAAGTCCCCTTTTCCATTGAGTCTCTGTAATTCTTAAAGTAAGTTAAGAACCTTAGAAAGTCTGTAGTACTGGTTACGCTGTGTTGTAAATGCATCAGCATCAGCAGTTCCGTTAGCAGAAAGAACATATGGATTAGCAATCATTCCATAACGTGTCTTAAATCCAATTTTTGGTTGGAAGCTATCTGGATCAACTGCACGAACCATTTGTAGTGGAACGTATGGGCAGTAGAATATACCAGCGTCATAAGGAGAAGTACCCTTATAACCAACTAAGTAATACTGGCTAGCAGCACCTAAGTTAGCTGAATATGGATCTACATATACTCTGAAGCGACCGTTAAGTACACCAGCAAAAGTATTACCTGTGTCATCAACATTTAGATCTGTACTAAGAGCAGGTGAATAATCTAATACACCAGCCATTGCTAAAGCAGAAGCTACGTCAGATGAGCAGACAATAAAGTTACCTTTACCTCTACGAGTATCTTGACCAATGTGGTTAGCATCACGCTCTATGTTATACATTAGACCTTTGAATTTCTCAACAGACCAACGACCGTTAGCATCAACGTCAAGGTTGAATGTACCAGCAACTGTTGCATCTGGAGAACCGCTTTTAGCGACTTTATAAATCTTACGAACAACTTCACGGTTGATTTCAAACATAATCTCTTGTGAAAGAATATTTGAAAGCTCTGTTTCAGCATCAAGACCATGGACTGCTTTTAAGTCTTGTGCAAGTTCTAATGTGTAGTCAGCTTTTAGCGCTCTTGTTCTAGCTGTCACAGTAGTCTTGTCAATACTAAATCCCATTTGACCGAATGCATTGTTGACACCGTCACCTAATGCTTCACCAAAGGCTGTTGTCATTGCATTACCTTGGTTGTATGTTCCGTCAACTGGATTAGAACCTACAAATGTTGGCTCGCCGTTTGTGTCTGTCATATGGACACCGTTAGCAGAGTGAGCAGCAGCTGCAAATGAAGTATTAGCTTCATTAAACAATGCTTCTGTCATACCAGCCATAGTTCTGTTGTTACCATATGTGGATCTCATTGCAAAGATAAGACCGGTTGGTCCTGTCATTGGCTGAACACCACAAATGTCATATGCCATTAAGTTAGGCATTGCACGTCTTACTAGACCAATAAGAATTGGGTCATAACGGTCAACACCACCAGAGGCAAAAGAGTTGTTAGTAGGAGCTACTTCAGAAAGCTGTTGCTTCTCTTCTTGAAGGGCTTTTTCTTGGTTCTCTAAAAGAACTGCAGTTACCTGCTTCTTGTAGTTGTCGTCAATCTTTGGAAGATCTGGGTGCTCCAATATTGGATCCCATTTCTTTACTTGTGATTCTGAGAGATACATGTGTATTCCTTCCTTGTTAAAAATATTTTATTTATTTATATTTATTGTTACTTTGAAGCTACTTGTCTTGTAATTGCACTCATATATTTAGACATTACACTATTTTCTGCTGGTCCTTCCGGATCAACGGCTTCATTATTTTCCATTAAGTTTTGCTCTGGAGACTTTTTAGTTTCTTTAGGAAAGTAATTTTCCTTAATTACATTAATCTTTTCAGCAAAAAGTTCTGGTGTATCAAACTCAACACCTTCAACTAATGTCTTTAATTTATCTGCTTCAGTAGCAGCAAGTCCTTCTGTTTGTTCAGAAATAATTGTTTGTTTGCTAAAATTTACTAATTGTGTAGCTAACTCAACATTATCGTCAATAGTCTCATCAAGTTTTACTGTTAAACTATCAATCTTATCTGTTAGATCATTAACTACATCATATTTCTCCTCAGGCACATCAATGTAATTTTCTTTGAACAATACTTTAAGACCTGAAATAAATTCTTCTGTGATTTCATTTTTGAGTCCATTGTCAATAGCTAGTTGGTTATCTTTAACCCACTCTTCAACAACATAGTTAAGATATCCGTCAACCTTTTCAACTAAAGACTCTTTATATTCAACAAGATCAGAAGCATTTTGCTCTTCTAATTTTTGTACGACAGCTTCCATTTCATTATTGACTCTAGCAATAACTGATGCTTCAAAAATGGATGTAGCTTTCTTTTTAAATTCTTCTGAGAGATCTTCACCAAAAATAGAATTTAGTTCTTCACTAATGTCTATTTCGGTTACTACCTCTTCTTCTGTTTCTGTTTCTTCCATAGCTGGAACTTTAGCCGACGAAGCAGCACCTTTCGTTTTTACTGATGCTTTATTACCTGCATCACTTTGACCGGCTGCCATTTTAGCACCAAGATTCTTTTCATCTTCTAGTGCTTTTTGTATAACAGGCTTTTCAGAACTACCCTGCATCTTAACTTCTGTGTCTCCAGCTGTTGAAGTGGAGGCTGACTTAGAAGTGTCCTTCTTCATATCTTTAGATGCGTTTTCACCTTGAGCACCTTGCTTGCCAAGATCTACCTCTTCTGCTTCTGACAATTGCTTTTTACCACCAAGCAATTGTTGAATTTTTGTTTCGACTGACATTCTATGTCTCCTAAAAATTTAATGTTTATTTTATTTATAAAAAAAAGTTACTTGATACAAGATAAAAGTTTTTGGAATACTTTTAACTTCTGCTCTTCAAGATGTTTCTTAGATGTTTTTGTTATTATTTTTTGTGCTTCTTCAATCTGCTGATGCTGCCATATACCACTATCAAGTATCCATTCAACATTTTCCATCATACCTTGTACAAAAGCATTTGGAGCTGATGGATCAGATACAATATCCACAGTTGATAATAAGAAATCATTTTGAACTTCATTAACTCCATTTCTTTCTTTTAATGAACCAACACCTCTTGAAGAAACTCCAAGTCTTACTCCTTCATCAATAAAGTTTTTAGCAATGTTACCCATGGGTGTTTTAAGTATTTTTGCTTTACCCACAACATCATTACCATCCATTTTTAATTCTGTAATTAAATGAGACACTTTGTCTAAATTTATAGTAGGGCTTGGTGGATGACCAAGTTCCCCTAACGATCTTCTTTCACCTATTTGTTCCTGATACTTAGAAACTTGATTCTCCATAACTGATCTTGGATATAGACGTCCATTTTTATTTGGCTTTTCTGCTTGCATAAAGATACCTTTTATATACAAGTTTTTATCACCATTTTCCACATCTTCAGTAACATACTCAATAGCTTGGTTATTAAGTTCTGTTATAAGTTTCATTAGAATGGTCCTCTTTGTCTAGCTTCTAGTTGTTGTGTATCTGGATCTTCAAATCCTGATTCTTTTGATAGATGTATTGTAACAAAACCTTTTGTATTAGATCCAATACTAGGAGCACTGAAATATACGTTTACGTTTCCATTTGCCCCTAATTTATTAGAGTAGCCATCAAAATCTAATTGACCTTGACCAGCTCCTAAAATATATACATTAGTATGTTTTCCACCAATTTCTTCTCTGTTAATAAGAGCAGCACAATTACTACGTAGATTACTTGCATGTGCACCAGAAGTTATAGAATATGTAACTCCTGTAATAGCTACATTTGCATTACTGTAGAAAAATCTTTGTCCAGGTGTTGCATTTGAATTAAAATATATTAGACTTGCATTGCCATTATTAGCTGTACCATGTGTTAAGTAACCACGAGCTGCTAAGTTCATTCTTACAACACCACCAACTTGATTATCTGAGCTGAAATGAACTACAGCTTTATTTCTTGTAAGCATTAATATATTAGCTTCTCCAGGTCCATTTGATTTTCCAAAAGTAGCCATTAATTAACCCCTTGCTTTTTTAATTTTTTTAAGCATCTTGAAGTCTTGTGCATCAATTTTGCCATTTTTATTAGCATCTATTTTATGTTGATTGCCTGTTAACTCCTCTTCAACTTCTTCTTCAGACATTTTCTTTTTCTTTTTCATCATGTGACCATGATGTCTTTCATGCATAACTTTAACGTCTTCTGTAAATACTGTTTCTTTACCGTGATCAAATTCAACTGTGTACCATTCAATCTTTCCTTCTTCGTTTGGAACTGCATGCTCTCCTTCTAGGACAGTGCCTTCTCCAAATATATCATGGTATACATGTTTTGCACACATATGTTCTACAAATACTTCTTCTTCTACCTCTTCTGACTCCTCGCCCATAGCACGTTTTGTAGCTGTGGCATACATAACATCTTTAGCTTTATCACCATATTCTTTACGAAACTGCGCAAAGTTCTTTTTCATGCCTTTGACGATATCTTCTTTTTTCTCTACTTCTTTTTTAGTCATTTTATCGTGTTCAGCCATCTTCTGTTTCCTTTTGATTAAGAATATTTTGTGATAATTCTTGTTTGTGATTATCTAAGGCTTGTGATACTTTTAAAGAAATAATGTTTTGGAAACTGTCATTAGCAGCATTATTAGTGCCATCTATTACATTGTCTATAAAATCTTCAACATAATTTGGTTGTTCTACTTCTTGCTCAACTTCTTGCTCATTTTCTTCTGACATAATATTTCCTTAATGTTTCTTTTATTTATAAGAGTTTTACTGTTCTTCTGGAGGTTGTTCAACAGGCTCTTGCTGGTTTTCAGCCTCAATTTTGTCAATATCTTCCTGTTCCAAGTTAAGAACATTCTTTCTTACATAATCTTTACTGAAAAATGTACCAACAAAAGGTTGTAATTGTGTTAATACTTCAAGTTTATTTCTTAGATTTTCAGCGTTTTTTTGTTCCTCAAAATATTGATCAGAAGCATAACGGTAATAAACTTTTTCTTTTATTTGCTCCCAGTCTGAATCTGTAACAATATTTTTTAATATTAATTGTGTTCTAAGTATATCATTAAACAAATGATCAAACTTCTTTCTTAATCTGCTAATGAACTTACTAAACTTCATCTCTTCATGTGAAATTTCAGCTGACCTTCCAAAGTTAAATCCAGAAGACTGTTGAAATCTTGAAGTAGGAATATTAAGAGATTGATACACTTTATTCTGAAAGTAATCAATATCAGCTATTTCACCTAAGTTTTGTCCACCAGGTAATGTTGTTATCTCAGTACCTCTTCCACCTTCTCTTCTTGGAAGCCAAAAATCTTCAAGCATAGTCATGAATTTACGATCATCTTTTATTTCACCAGTATTAGAATCGTATACAACTTTATTACGATATCTGGCCATGATGTCTTTCATGTACTGTTCTGCTTTCAGTTTTGGAAGATTACCAACATCAATGTAAAATATTCTTCTTTCTGGAGCTCTTGCTAATCTATAAATTACAAGAGAATCAGCCATCATTTTTAATTGATTGACTGGCTTGATAGCTTTGTGCATATATCCAATAACTAAATTTCTATTCAAATCCATAAGACCTGAAGGACAAAAAGCTATAGTATCTGTTGCTATTCTAACTCCTGAACTGTTGCTTCCAGCTGGACTAACGCCAGGACTTAAATAATTCAATCCTTTATCATTGTATATAAAGAATTCTTCTGCCTTGGTTATTAATTCTAAACCTTCTTTTGTTTTTTCTTTTTTAAGTTGGCGAACTTTTCTTATTTTTCTTGGATCAATATATCTTAACTCTTGAATTCCTTTAGAAGGATCTTTCATATCAATAAGTTTTTGATAATATACTCTTCCATCAACATACCATCTTCTAAAGATGTCATGTGCTTTATCATTAAAGTCTAAAAGTTTTTTTACTTCTTCAAATTCTTTAGTTATTGCATCTTTAATTTGATCTGAAAAGTCAATACCATCCAATTGTATCTTAACCGGTACTTCATTGTCAACAACCGCAATTGCTTCAGCAACAATTTCTTCAATTGCATTATCACAATCAGGGTAGTTTGCTATTTCTCTATAACGTGTAATAAGTTCTGACTCAGAACGAGCAGAAGCATCAATATCAACGTATGTGCCGTAATAACCACCAGCTGTTACTGTTGTTGGGCCATCATAAGAAACCGGTTCTATAATAGATTGATTTTTTAAATCTTCCGGTTTCTTATCCTTGACAAGTGTAAATCCAAATAAAGAAAGAGCCATGATGTATTTATTTTACCTTAAAGTGATATACTAGCGTTACCACCGCTTTGTGAAGTGACAAATGACTGATATTGCCATGTAATGGTAAAGTTAGATATCTGATCATTTGCTCCAAAGTCTAAGCCTACAGGAGAAATGTCGACAGGGAAACAGTCTAATAGAGTATAACTCTTTAAAATATTTCCGTTTCTATCTAATTGGAACACATCTAAGTTTCTTTGATACTCTGCTGGATTTAATCTACCAACTTTAGTTTGTAAATCTTCAATACCTGCCAACCATTGCTCAGTTGCATTTCTTACTGACATTTGAGAATCATTAAGAACTGTAATAGTCCATGGTGCATATATTCTATCACCTGCAAATTTGACTTCCCTGCCTCTATAAAGAACTATGGCAGGGTTGACAATTTGACCAGGTAATTCTGCAACACTTACTAAGAAAGGTGCTTTTTGAACTGCGGTTGCACTTCCAGCTACAAATGTTGGGAATGAAAGTTGTACTGCAAACTGATTAGGTCTCATCCCTCCATTCGTAAGGGCAGATTTAAATCTTTCTACATTAAATACTTGTGACATTTTTTATCTCCCCTTATCCGCCAACTTCATCAAACGAGATACCTGTTCTCGTAGCGATAAAGTTTAGTTGAATGAAGTTAATAGAACGTGCTGGTTTAACAAAGATATCAGCAACAAATTCGTTTCTATCTATTATTTCACCTGTGTTGTTTGTTTCGTCACAGAGTACTTTGAAATCATTAATACCTCTTCTACCTTGAACATCCCTTAAGAATGGTTCTACTAGATTTCTAAACTGTGCCCTTGTAAATGCATCATTAAATTCGAATAACTGGAACTTAGCAGCAGTTGCAATTGCTTTTTCAAGAACAATAAACAATCTACGAACATTAATTCTATCGAATGCTGATGGTTTAGCAAGAAGTGTTTTATCTCCAAATAAGACTGTACCTTGTCCAGGGAATGTAACAACTGGATTTACACCTTTCTTATAGAGTAAATCTCTATCGGTTGCTCTTGGTGAATAAGGTAATTTAACTACATTCTTTATTTGACCTCTATTGAAACCACCTGGCGAGAACCATGGATCAGCAACAAAGTCTGTTCTTACACAAAGACCTGCTGTATCACCGTTTAGTGGTACATACCTGAATACATCATTGAATCTATCATATTGATATTTGTAACCTGAATCCATTACTGCATATGAAGATGAAGGTAAAGTATCTCTGAATGCTGTTACATCCGTTGCTTCTGAACCTGAATTGTTAATGACATCTCCAGATTCTGGGGAAAGAAATACTACACAATCTTTTCTTATTTCAGCAATACTATTAATTGCATATATTGCTGTAGCTGAAGTTGCTTCTCCTAATGGAAGTAATGAAATATCATAAAGATCAGCATTTAAGAATGTTGATAATGCGTTTTGTACATTTCCATCTGATAATGAATCATTTGAAATACCATTTGCTAATGGATATACTAAGTTAGCTGTACTGTTTGTATTATCAAATGTTTTACCAGCTGCTGTTGAACCCCATGCATTTGCGGTTCCTGCAACGTTTGTTGTATGACCTTGCCACCAAATATAAGCTGAAGTATCATTGATGACGTTTACATAGAAGTTAGATGTTCCATCTGGCCTCTTAGCATCAGATGCTTTGGATACAAATGGAAAAGTTTCAAGAACTTCACCTTTTGTTCCTGTCCATAATCCATCTTCGTCAATAACTATTACATGTAATTCATCATCAATACCACCTACTGAATCAGCAAATGGTGATGTGTTTGGCTTACTATCAAAGTTAGCAGCATATTTCCAAGTTCCATACGCATTTGAATCTGCTAAAGAAACCATCAAAGAGTTTCCTAACTCTCCTGGAAATTTTGCAGCCCACGATAGTCCTGCAACAGCTACTGAGTGATTGTCGTCGTAATCTGTTTCATTTTCAATTAAAGGTGCCTTACCAGTACCTGGACCTTTAACAGTTGTAGTAGATACGTTTTGAATTGAAATTGCATTTGATGCAGCGTTTTTAGCACCATCTTTATTAATAACTCTTATTAATTGTAAATTATTTCCATACTGCAAAAAGTTTGCAGCTGTAAAAAATGATTTGAAAACTGTATCATTTGGTTTGCCAAATCTTTCAACCAAGTTTGCTTCTGAATCAACTGTAGTGACTTCGTTAGCAGGTCCCCATTGAAATGCTCCGACAAAACCACCAGCTGAAGTAGCTACTGCAGGAACTAGCAGTGTTAAATCTACCTCCTTTACTAGAACTCCTGGTGAGAGTTGGAATGCCATATTATTTCTCCTTAAACTGTTATGTTAATCATAACAAAAATTATTTTCTTTTTTATTTATAATATCTTCTCTTTCAGGAAATCTTTAAGATTTTTTTGATATTTGTCTGAAAGCCATAAATCACCACTATTAACTTCATAATCTGGTTCATCATTTCCATTATCAATAAAACCAAAAGGAGTGAGTTCTTCTTCTATTTGTACCATTTTTTGGTCATATAGAGCTTTCCTATTATTTGTATTCATCATGTCTTTAAATAATAAGTCATTGGAAGCCCATGCAAAAAGAACTAATGTCATTACTAAATCATCATGATAGCCTTCGTCAGCTTGGAATGATCCTCTTTGTTCAACAAATGTAGAAAATTCGGAAATTATATCACTATCAAAAACTAATAATTTTTTTTCTTCTACTAATGATTTTAAAGTAGCACAGCCAATTCTTTTGATTTGTTTTGTTGTTCGTACACCTAAGTTAGCTGATTTACCACTGCTTGATAAATACTGACCATATCTTGAGTCATTACCTACCCAAAGCATATTTTCATATTCAATTTCATTGTATAAAATATCAGCGACTTGCTGGCCAATATCATTGATTTCAATCAATACATGCGCATTATTATAATCTTTTGCTACTTTATATATTATATTTGGAAAAAGGAGAGGAGTTATGTTATTATCTCTATATTTAGCAACAATAGAGAATGGATGTTTAGTGCAATCCATAACAGTGAATGCAGAATAGTCTCCTCCTACACCTCTTGAAACATCAACAGATATAAAATAAAAATTATCTTTTACAGGATCTTCTATTATATCTAATCCATTTTTTGTAAATGAAAATGTTTTTGCTGAAAGTTGTCTTATTGTATCTGCATTTATTAATGTATTACTTGAACCTAAGAAAGTACATAGAACTTCTTGATTAAACTTTAATTCACCAAGAACCTTTTTTTGTTCTTCTGCCCACTTTTCATCCCTTCCAGGAACTCTGTGATAAGGAATATGTAATGATGTAAATCCATTTCTATCTTCTTCTGCATCATTCCAAAACTTCCAAAAATGATTATAACCTAAAGGTGTAGATGTTAAAAGTACTTTTGTAGTTTCACCAGCCATAATAGTTGGGTAAGTAGAAGTAAAGAATTCCTCCGCAACGTTGTTTGGAACAATAGCAGCCTCATCAATATATAACCAGTTTACAGACTTACCTCGAATACCTGATATAGAAGTAGCAGAAGTAAATATCTTACTGCCGTTTTCTAGCTCTACATCACCTTTATTCCACGTTTTAACACCTTGTTGCATCCAAAGTGGTAGATTTTCATACATTATTTGATAACGGTATAGAACCTCCCTAGCGGAGGCTGACTTGTTGGCTAGAATCGCAACTGTTTTGTTTGATTGGAAGAGTGTGTAGTGAAGAATGCATGCAGCAGATGTAACTGTCTTACCTTGCTGACGACCTTCCATAATGATAACTTTTCTGTTATTCATTATTGTATCAACTTTTTCTTTTTGACATTCATATAACTTAAACGGCACTAAACCTGCATCAAGCGATACTATCTGGCAATATGTTTCAATAAAATAAATTGGATCTTGAGTACATTTTAACAATTCCCTGACTTCTTCTTGAGCATATTGATGTACCCATCCTATTTGCTTAAGGCTTGAATTGCCATTGTATGAATTACTTTTCGTTGTTGACATCTATTGTTTTTTTCTTATCATTAATTATTTTCATAAGATCGCTTGTTGATCCAGCAAAAACAATATTGTTTTGTTGATCGATCTTTGTGTTATCACCTTCTAAATCTTTTTTTTGTTTATGTAAATCTAGCAAATCTTTTGCAACCTCACTTTGATTTTTTACTAACTGACCAGCTACTTCAAAATCTCTACCTTTTTCAGTTTGTTTTGCTATACCAGTCATTTCATCTATGATATCATTATTTTTGTTAATTAAATCTCTTAGTGTATCTCTTGCTAAGTCAAAATCACTTTCTTCTTTATTATCACTAGTTTCTTCTATTTTAGGCAAAGGTATTGGTTTTACAGGTTCAACCCTAGACATATTAAAAATAGATTCTAATTTATCTAAATCTTTCATCAAAAGTCCTCAAAGTTTTCAGTAATAGTTTCATCAAATCCAGCAACATTTCCTTGATTTGATCCAAATGGTGTAGGAGTTACAGTATATTTACTAATTTGATTAGACAATGCATCATCATCAAATGTGTTAACTTTAGCAGTTCTGATAACACCTTGAGGTGTAATTGGACCATAGAAGTTTAGTTTCATAGTAAAGTTAAGAGTATACATAATAGCTCTTCTAGTCAAAAAATCACCTTCATATTGATCATCATAAGAAATATCATTTAATACAATAGGTAAATCATTTTGTATATTTAATTCTGGAATAGCAGTAATACTTAAATTAAAATCTGGATTAAAGTAAGGTAAAATTTGTTCTATTATTTGTAATCCATCTTCTTGATTTTTTACATATGCATAAAGAGCCATCTCTATATTATAAGGAGAAGGAGCATATTGTGTTTGAGCTGTAGATCCAGATCCAACTGCTCTGTTTTGTTGGATATAACTTACCCTTCTATTAGGGTCATACATTATTTGAAGCATTTCAAAAGACATTCTTGGAATGACAGTCTCTACATCTCTTTTAGTATCTGCATCAGTAATTGTTTCTATTCTTGCTAGAAACTTTTGTCTTGGTGAATAAGATAGAGGTATTTTTAATGTTTGTACAGCTACTCCATCAGCATTCTTTCTATCAATGTACATATTGTTAAAAAGAGTACCAAACGATACAACTGCTTTACGAATAGTAGAATGGTAAAATTTTTCTAACATTAATATTCTCCAAATGGATTTTGCTCAGAAAAATCTAGTATTCCAACTGCTTCAGTTTGAAAGTCTTCATTTTGTGCTAATGGAGTAATTGATTCGACGTTGAATGATTCAAGTGTAATTGTAGCATTGGTATTGTACTCATAAAGAAGATTAGAACCATCTTCCATTTTAAGATTATAGTTTTTAACATCAAGACTCAATGCTCTTTCTGTAGTATCAACATCAAAGTTACCAGTACTAATCTCTTCTCCAGAGTATTGATAAAGTTCACAGTTTAAGCTGAAAACATATAATTTTCCTAACTGGAAGAATGGATCACTACCTTCAACTTGTCTTATTTCAAATATAGATTTAGTTAAAGGAAAGTATAATAAATCACCTTCAGCAGGTCTTGTTTCTAATTGTACTGAACCTTCTCTTGCTACAGTTTCTGACCACCTTCTTTGTGAAACAACAAAGTTAGCTGAATCTCTTAATTCAACACCAAACTTTGTAAGTAAACTTCCCTC
>TARA_R110002110_G_scaffold198675_1_pt1 | contig 26355 bp, 45 predicted proteins | sample TARA_R110002110 | Tara Oceans TARA_R110002110 (sample SAMEA4397330) | marine metagenome | biome: Polar Biome; feature: [SRF] surface water layer (ENVO:00010504); material: water (ENVO:00002006), including particulate matter (ENVO:01000060) such as... | depth 5 m
TAGTAACTGCGGCAGCATGAATAACGACATCCATATCCCGTAGTAACGATTCTACTGTATCTGGGTTTCTTAAATCTCCATAATTAATTTTAAGAGGATAATTAAATTTTACCGAAGATTCTCGAAAATGAGCATGAACGTCATATTCTTCTTGTTGAGAAAAATAATTAACAAGATTCGTGCCTATAAATCCCGATGCTCCTAAGATTAAGATTTTTTTAGCCATAATTGATATGTTTCCTGTGACCCTCTTTTAAGTTCTGGAAGTATTTGTTGCGTTTTACTATTATCTATATCTGGTAAAGTATATAAGTAAGTTTGGACCTCATACTTACCGTCGTGTATATCCATAACGGGTACATGCGAAGACGACGTTAAATTATAAGTGCCTGTCAAGTCTTCTTCAATAGCAATCTTGATAAACTTTAAAATGTCTTCATACAATACAAAGTTTATAATAGAAGCTGGATGTAAACGAATAGGCAACCCTTTTCTAATCTTAGTTATATTATTGTCTTTGCGTGTATATTTACCCAATATAGCTGACGGGCGAATGATTAAACAATTATTATGCGTTTGTAATTGTTGTTCGATAGAATATTTGGTTAGTCCATATATCCCTTTAATATCTCTATTGTCCAATTTATCATCTGCACTATAAACCTTTAAATCATCTTTAGGATATACTTCCACGCTGGATATAAAAACAAATTTTGTATGTGGCAAAGTAACTAAATTGTTAAACAGCATGTTGGCATGATGAAAATAGGTATAAGTTTTTGAGTCTCTCCTTTGCGTGTCCCAGGCATTGTGAATGATAACATCATAACGGTTTTCAGTATATCCCACACAACCCCTGCGATATTCTTTTGCTTCTAATTCTTCAACTAAAAACCTACCTAATCCCGAAGACGTTCCTGTGACTAATATCTTATTCAAATGGGTCATACCTTTTAAAATCAGAGTTGGCTTTATACCAATCCATCGTAGCAAAAACACCATCTTCTAATGAATTATCAACTTTTAATCCGTATTTTTCCATACGAGTAGTATCCATTACGCGAACGGGGTCACCACTTGGTTTGGAAGTATCCCATTCAATTTCAACATCCAAATCTGAATAGTCTACAATAATTTGGGCCAATTCTTTAATAGTCCGCTTAGTTCCGGTCCCAATATTTATAGGCTCAGTAACTTGGTTTTCTACACACTTAATCATATTTTCAGCTACATCATACGAATATATGAAATCACGTACTTGAGAACCGTCTCCCCAAACCTTTAAAGGATTTTCCCCAGAAAATACTCTCGCAATTAAAGCTGAGACTACCATAGAGGTTGCTGGATTAAAATTATCGTAAGGACCATATACGTTGGCAGGTCTAACTATTGAAATATTATCCATGCCAAATTCAATTTTGTATGCCTCGGCTTGTAATTCTCCAATACGTTTAGCCCATCCTGCAAACTTATCAAACGGAGAAGGAAAGGTTTTCCACACATCTTCTTCTTTTAATATATTTACTGGATGATAAACACCAATAGAACTAGTATATAAATACCATTTAGGATTAGTAAGTCTCGCCGCTTCCATCATATTGGTATTGAACAATATCATAGGAAAAGCAAAGCTAGCAGGTTTTTCCGCCGCCATTTTAGGAGAACCTTTAATGCCAGCAAGATGAAAAATATAATGCATTCCTTCACAAATCTTTAAACAATTGTCTTTAATGGTTAAATCGGTGTTTAAACAAACGACATTCTCAATAGAGGCATTGTCTAACGAAGCACTAAATACATTAGCTCCACGCTTTTGCAACATATCAATCAAAGCGCGACCTATCATTCCTGTGCCTCCTGTAACTAAAACATTTTGCTTATAAAACAAACTATTCATTGCGTCATTCCTAAAACATTCATGGGGTCTTCATGATACCATTTAGTAATATATTCTAATTCTGTATATTCTAATTGGCAAAAATGACCATATTTATGATACATTTCTATATTGGATTCATATAGCATCATTAGTTTATAACATACTGCTTCATCCACATACATATATCTCGCGGCACTCCGTTGATGAGTTGGTTCCATCATCGTAGTAACAGTTTCCATAAATGGTTCATTTTGTTTACTGAGATAGTGTCCTAACCAAATGTCACAATGAGATAATCTAAAAGAAGGATTAAATAAATAACCATCTAATAAATTATCTATAGTTTCTCTCGAAAAAGTAGGAAATCTAGCCGTCCAGTCTACAGGAGAAGTAGGAATATCTCCATATCTAGGATTAAAATGTTGTTGCATTCCGCAACCTCCTTCATCTCCTGTTCTAATGCCTAAGATTTTATATTTTCTGTCTTTAAATCTTTCTCCTTCCAATTCGTCTACAAATGTCCACCACTTGTCTTGATGTATGTGGTCATCTGTGGCCGCTACTATATATCTACCTTGACTTTTTGTGTATAAAAAGTTTAGACCAGCAATACCACTATGGTCTAATTCGTTTTTAAAATGTGTGGTGTCTTCTCTTGTAAAATCTTGCGGACCAGTAGTTAAAATTTCGTATGAATAAGGACAATTTGCATCGTATTTATGTAAATTGTCTACTATTCTGTCGATATAAACATTGGGCCTTATACTTGGTAATAAAACTGAGATATCCATTTAATCTCCTAATAATTTTCTTTTAAGTTTGATTTTAGTCATATTTTTAATACTATCAACTGCTAATGGTCCAAATTTATTATGAATCATATTTAAAAATCTGGGGTTTCTCAAATATGTATGAAAAGCATAATCTCTAAATGCAATCACTTCTGCGGCAGTTAAACTATAGGTTCTACTTGGAATATGGTCGTAGGACAAAAATCCATATCCACTATATGTCTCAGGTAATTCCCATTGTTCCCGTCTTGCCTTTTGATATAAAGGGCTTCCAGGTAACGATGTCGCCGCATAACAATTAAACATTTCTGTATTTAGCTCAAAAGCTAGATTTAAAGTTTCTTGCATGGTGTCCCATGTGTCGTGCCCTAGGCCAAAAATAAAATTGCCACCAACATTAATATCTGCGTCCTTTATCATTCCAACAACTTCTCTAATATTAATATCTTCAAATTTTCCTTTAGTTATTTCTCTCCTAATTTCTTGATTTCCAGCTTCAATTCCAATCGCCAACCAATTTACGCCAGCCTGTTTTAATTTTTCCAAATACTGAGGTTTTATCGTGTCAATTCTAGTATAAGCCCAAATATTAAAATCATATTGTCTTTCTATAATTTTATCACATAAAGTCATAAAATGTTTAGGCTTTAATACCCACATTTCATCTGCTATTTTTATTTGCTTAACGCCTTGATTGGCCAAATAATCTAATTGAGATATAGTAAAATCTGGGTCCCAATATCTAAATGTACTAAAATCAGATGCTACTTTTAAACTATCGTTGTCTGTACGATTGATGATGTTAATCATACAAAATTCACACTTATATATACATCCTAATGATGTATAAATACTAGCGAATGGAGACACATCTTTTTCGGAGTAATTACAATGCCATGTGCTTGTTCTATATTTATCTAACGAAGGCATTAAATCGTAGGCAACCCCAGGCAAATCAATATGTAGTCTTTCTTGTGGAACTATTTTTTCTGCTGGATTTATAATAACTTCATTATTGTCTCTAAAACAAATTCCATTTATAGAAGATAAATCAGATTCTAAATTGGATTGTACTAAATTGCGTAAAGCATATACTCCTTCATTGGTCAATACAATATCTAAGCAATCGTGTTTTTCTAAAGTTTCTTTGGGCAATGCGTTAACATGTGGTCCTACTATAGCTAATTTAACACCAGATATATTTCTTATTGCCTCTGCTACATGAATTGCCCCGCTCATAGAGGCACTAGATGAGTTGGGATTTTGTCCTGTTGGTACTAATAAAACCAATTTAGGATTAATTTCTTTGACCTGAATAGCCGCTTCCTCACTTGATAATTTAAGCGCGTCTACGTCTAAGATTTGGACTCCTTTTCCTAATACCCTCACAGCATTGGCTAATAATCCAGCCCATATATTGGTTTCTATGGCTGAATAATGCTCACTTAAATCTTGATAAAGATTTGCTGAACCTGGAGCTATAACTAATAAATCTAATTGTTTCATGGTAATATAAATTGGGAGTTCATTTGTGAATAATTAAATTGTTGTTGAGACAAGAAAAGATTGTCCCTAATATAACCTGACAATCTATCGTCTTTGGAATATCCGTTTTCATCGTAGAGGTCTGGGTTGTGCATGACTATTTCCTGTAGTTCTTCATATCCCATACCATATTTAATTCCTTTGTTAACAATATCAACAATAGATGGCACTACAAAAGGATGCTCCCATCTTTTATTGCCTGCTTGTTCCCAATATAAAGGAACAAAACCAGAACTTGGACCATCCATCCCTGTATTATGCACCACCACTACATCCTTATTTACAATCCATTTCTTATGAAGTGCCGCCGCCATAAAACTAAATACAGATTCCATACACTGACCAGCGAAAATATCTGGTAAGATACGATTGTACATTTGTCTCCAGCTATTAGAAAATATTTGAACATGTAAATTGACTGCCTTACCTACGTCAACAGATAAGTGATTGTGCTCAAATAAATTTCCACCAAAATCTGTAGTATTAAACCACGTTTCAAAACCTGTGTCTCTATCTGTACGAGCAGATATGGTATCTTCATTTTCCTTAAAGAGATTATAAAGTTGGCGCAAATCATCTGACTTTTGCATTATAATTCCAGAATCTACAAAAACATATCCTTCAAATTCTCCTAAGTGTTCTACACATTGGTCAACAGTATCATTAAATGTTACGCTGATGGGAACCTTATTAAGATTGGCATTACAAACCAAATTTGGAAATGTTGTTAACAATTGGTTGATATGATTATTATCATTACAACATGTAGATAGAGCAACTGTTACATCTTCTAAGTCTTGATTAAAAATACTTTGCAGGGCATTAATATAGTAATTGACATTAACCCTACCGCTAATTCCACAAGTATTATATACAACTAATAGCTTTTTCACTAATATATTCCTTGAGATTATTTACTTCTTGTGAAATATCAAAAGTCCAAATATCATTGGCAGAAGCATATGTTATTTGTCTCATTTCAATTGCTGTTTTATCAGGGTTTACAACGTCTTCAACTGTATTATGAAATAAATGGTTAATTGAAACATCAATATCAATTATTCTACCAATCTCATTATATACTCTATATATAGCAACATCGCCACCCAAGCCTGGGAAGCGTTCGTGCATAAAGAATCCAACTGTCTCAACTGCCCTTTTAGATAGAATAGGAAACGATGCGTACTCCCCTTCTTTATCTTTATCACAGGAACCATCGTGAGTCCTGCCATATATTATATTGTCTGGGAAATACTCTAGTGCCTGATATGCTTTTGCGTCCCAATTTGAATTTAGAATTTCACAATCATCATTCAATACAAATATATATTTACCATTAGCTCTACGAGCAAGATTATTTAGACGTATGTGTAAATTGCGTTCCCTTGGTATAAATTCCAGTGCTGCAAAAGGCCACAGACTACTGTTGTTTTGCCAAAAGATAGTTGTAGAATCATCATCAATATCACAGCTTATTAGGACCTCTATATCAGAAAGATTAGAAGTAGTATTTTTAATACTATTTAAGAGGTTTTCTAGATAGAGAAATCTCCCTCTAGAATTTAGAATGATTGTAAATTTTTTCAAGTGTCCTAGCATCCTTCTGACTATTTATCATCGGTCTTAAGAAAATCTTCGTATAAAACCCCATAACAGACTTTTATTAATCTAATGATGTCTTTTTCTTCCAAAATAAATTCACTATAATGAGCGCCATAGCGTTCACGGCCAACTAAATATCGCAAAGCAGGTAGTATTCTTTTGTACCAAGATTTATAATGGTTAAGATTAATGTCCAAATAAATTACATTCTCTTGCTTATCCTTAACCAGTCTAAAAACATGAGAAACAGTACCGCAAGAACACTCAAAATATTCGCCGTCATCTAACATATATACTCCAATCCGATGTCTTTATCGGTCCACCATGTTATCCTGTAACCAATAGTTCTGCGCCATTTATATGGTTGATATTTTTCTGTAAATACGTTCTCATAAACAGGGTAATATCCTATGGGATGTTTCTCATTGTTTTGCCATTTGCCATTCATCCATTCTCTATTATATCTTAATTCATGACGAAGAATTTTACGTTCGTATATTCTATGATATACTGTCTTGGTTTCACACAAATATTTTATACAAAACGGAATATTATTTTCATCTAGATAGTCATATAGTTTCCAATAATCCCTCCGTAGGTCAAAAGTAATCTCATGTTTCTGACCGCGTTGGTTTAGATAATACTGTGTCTTTCTTTTTGATTTCCAAGATTTCCTTGGTTTAGATATATCAATGTCATCATAAGCATTAGGAAGATTTCTTTTGTTTCTTTTTGCTCGTACATAAGGGCATCCCAAACTAGCTCTAGCTTCTTGAGTAGTTTTGGGATTACGATAGTAACTATACATTTTGAGGCTCCTTTCAGTTATGCCCTAGACATAGGAACCTCCTAGTTTGTAAAAGTAAATTTTCATGTTAATCTCCCCTTAAATTTCTTAATATCATATTTCAATTGACTGCAACCTAAAGACGATTGCCAATTATTGACTTTAAGTGACTCCAATTCATCTACTAATCTATGTAATGATAGCATAGATATCTAAAATCATTTATAGTCATATTCAACCTGCAAGATGCCTGTAGAAATATCATTTTTATTATTTATAGAAAGGTTTTTTCTTCCCAAAAATTATATTTCCTTTCGTCTTCTACTGGAAAACAAACTGGACAATCTGGATTCATAACTCCATCAGTACATATACATTGTCGTTTTTTACAACAGCATCCTAATGCACAACATATTGCTATTAGAATTATGAACTTCATATCAATTTCCTAATTTTCGCAATGAAAACATAGTCTTATGTAATAACGCGACGAATCAATTATTACATTAAACTATAGTGGACTATGAGAGATTCGAACTCTCGTGTTGTATACAATCTATTAAAATCTTCTACACGTTTAGTTCATTTAGTTCTTAAACAAACAAAATAAATCATTATGATTATCAACTCTCCGAGTAGGTTTTCCAGATTATCTGGGTCAGCTTTCTACGTTGAGCAACGTCTAGTTTTGGTTATATGGTTCTAGAAAACCTGCCGTTTAAGCGGCCAAAGCAAAATTATTATTTTTTGCAACTAAAATTTAGTAGATTTTTAAAGTGGCCCTTCCACCAACCACTACATGCAGACTTTAACTTCTCATACCAGTCGATACCTTTATAGCCCGTATCTTATTATACACTTTCTTCTACGTATTTCTTTCTTTTGTTATTTATCCTCATTACGGAATATAAATTCCCCAGTAATTTCATTATAAGAACCACATTCATTATCTAAGCATTTTTCCTTCCAAAAATTATCAGCAGCTATTACCCCATCCTCCACGCCTGATTTATACATTGACCTCATTGCAAACATTATGATTAATATTAAATACACAACCCATAATATAAATTCTCCATGTTTCATGTTATTGGTGCTTTCTAATACGGAAATTTTCTTTTCCTAATTTTTTAAACGCTTCAAATAAAGTTTTTGAATTTGAAATACTAATTAATGTAGAATGAACATCGTTCCATGCTTTATCTGCTGCTTCTCTATATTGTATACGCAACTTCTGGTAACATGCTTCTGTGAGTTCATACCAAGCAATGCTCTTAGTAAGACAGTCTTCTAAATAAACATATTTTTCTTGTGGTTTGATTCTATATACTGATTCTTTCCAGCTTTCTATAATTAATTTTAATTCATGTTCTGGCGATAAATGGTTCTTTACCCATTCTCCATTACAATTTTTAATTTCTAGTGGCGTTTTATTCATAATTAAATCAATAAAGTCTTCAAATGATTCTATATTTGTACAATCATTATAACTAGATATTGTTTTTTCGTACATCTTTTATTTTTCAAAATAAATTTATCGGTTAAATATTCTACCAACATTAAAACTCCAACTTCTACCTTAGTTCTTTAAGAAGACCTGCTAATTCGTTTAATCTCATCCTCAAGGTCAAAGAATACCCATCTTCCCAATAAGTCTACTTCATCATCTTCATCCATGTGTCGCAGATACTCTTTAACTTCATCCCAGGTTTCAAAAAACAATGAGTGGGGCAGAGTACCAAATAACCAAAAAGGTATTTCTGATTTAGGAACAGAAGATTTTACTATGATTGGTTTCTTCTGACGATTAGATGTAAAAAGTTCCTCATAAGAGCCACAAGGATTCTTATCCAGGTCTAAATTTACAACAACAACGTCAGCACTATCCACCAGTCTCAAATCTGAATGGCGTAAAATTTTAACTAACTCCGATACCCTATCGTAGTCTTTCTTTTTAGCTGCTTCAACTATCTTAGCAAAGTGCAGGTCGTCTTCTTTGGCTTCTTTACCAAATTCTTCCAATAAAGGTTTTTCGTAGGGATTAAGAGGTATTCCGTTATGACTTCTGATAAAATCGCTTAAATCATCTCTCCAGACCTTACCTCCTTCTCTATCTCGGTCCATCGGACCAACGAGATAAAATCTGTGGAATTTGAATCTATTGTGTTTCTTCTTTTTTCTTTTAAACCAATGTCTAGGGTGTATCTTCATTGAACATTTCTCTCGTCAAAAAGTCATAAACTCCACTATAAGGCTTGTGTCCTTCTTCAACATTCTCTATGTCTCTTACTCCTAAAATTACGCCATAAATAGCGCAAATGGACAAAACTATTGCATAATAGACTTCGTACATAAGAGGGCCTCAAGTAGTGTGTGATTTTTCTCTATTGTATTATATCAAAAACAAGGCGTGTCTGCAAGAGGAAATGCCTTTTTTTCTAGAAATTGTATTTTTTTCAAGTGCTGTAGGAACTTTCTGACTATTTCAAGAGAGTAGATTAGCTTTGACATTATTACGTTTCCCATTCATTTAAAAAGATATTGGTTCTTTTATCAGGTTCTTCATAAGAAAAATAGGCCCATATCAAAAAATATAATCCTCCCAAGAAACAAATCAGTTGTTGAATATCTCCAGGGTACAACGAGCCTATATTAATCCATAGGATAGACAATAATACTCGCCTAAAACACTTTTTATTCATTCGTCTATCTTTCTAATTTTATGAGAAACTCTTTGTATGCCTGTATCCTCACAGTATTTTTCTTCACCCATATATACATAACCAAAACCATGTTTATCACATACTATGATGCCTTCTGTATTTAAACCGAACACTGTGAAAACACCATGAGGACATCCCATTGGGGATTTTTTACCACCCTTGGATTGATAATAAGGTCCAGTACCCTTAATAACTTTTATTTTATCTCCCCTTACCAACAGTGTCCAATCAACACTGGTTCCCTGTTTGACCTTCTTCAATATCTGTGTAGCAAACCTTTGCCCACAATTAGAACAAATCTTAGTTCTAACCCCGCACTGTTCATCGCATTTGTTACAAGTTTTATAGGACATCTGTTTCTTTACTTTCTCAAATGAGTTACATATACTTTAAAACCTGTGTTTCTTAAACTCTTAACGGCAATTATGCCAATATTCTTCCTTTACGAGTTTTCTTAATAATTCCACTGGTTAGTAAAAATGGTTCAACAACTGATTCAATCGTATCTCTTTCAATATTTGTGACAGCAACCATAGTATTAATACCGGCTGGTTGGTGTTTCTTTAGTTCTTCCAAATATTTGCGGTCATTGTATGTAAAACCGTTCTTATCAATATCTTCTATGTGTAAACACTTTTCCACATGCTGACTTTCAACAATAGGAATACTATGTGCAATAGAATAGTTCCTAATCCACAGTAATCTATTGTTAGCTATTCGTGGTGTTTGGCGACTACTATCTACAACCAGCTTGATTGCTCCGTCAGATAGTTTAATTTCCAGCTTCTTTATATTGCCCCTAACAATCTCTGTTAGTTCTTCATCAGAGTACAGCTTTAGTGTATACTTTAGTACGAAGCGGTCAATGAATGTATTGGGCAGTTTGCCCTTATTCGTCGTAGCGGCCACGAAAGTAAACTCAGGCAGAGGAAAACTAACATTCCCATCTTCTCCTAAGTCCACTCTGAACTGTTCTATGATAGTTAGTAAGCTGTCTATTAGTCTGGGGCCTAGTCTATGAACTTCATCCACAAACAAGATAGAGTGAGGACGCACCCTCATTAGGTAGGGCAGTATTCCTTTGAACCCACTAAGATTAGCTGCATTAGCTATTTCAATTGGCCTATTAAGTTCATTGGCCAGGGCTTCACAAATCAGTGACTTGCCAGTACCAGCAGGTCCGCTTAACAACATATGAGGGAATACTTCACCTGTCTTTTGTACTGCTTTAAGGTTAGTTTGTATGGCTTCTATAGTTTTCTGTTGTCCAATGATATGCTCAAGATGCGTTGGCCTCAAATTCATATGATTCGTACTCCACTAACATATGGTCTAACCCATACAATGCTTTGTCAATAATAGGATGAATAACATTCCAGTCTCCACCTCCCAAACCTGCACCAATCTTAGGATAGCCAATCCTAGCTTCTGGCCAAAACTCTGCTACAGTCTCCATAACCATAGCTATAGCCGTATAGTTTGTATATAAACCATGACCACACCCCATTTGAGTATAGCCATTTACAATATGAAATACATAGCCTTTATCTGTTTCTATTTCAGCACAAGAAATAGCACCAAGTTTTTCGCTGTTTCCATATTCCGTTACCAAGTCTGCTTCTAATGCTTCTGGAAATTGTTTTGCAATCTGCCAAGCAATTCCTGCTCCCATAGTATGATAACAATTACAACCATGTACTATGACATCGAAAGTTTCTGACTGGGCTAGTTTAAGTAAGTCACCTTTGATTACTTTCATATTCTACCTTATTGCTAGAAACTTTTTCACTAATTGCTTAGCAGAAGTAGCACGAATGCTTTGTTGGGCTGTTGCTATATCAGCCTGCTTATAACCATACTTCTTTAAAATGGTATAAGCATCGTCTACTATATTGGTGACTGTAGCTGTAGCTGTGACTTTAACTTTAGTCTTAAAAAAGTTGACCAATAACTTAGTATTGTCAACGGTGCGAATCTGATGAATTGTCCCGCAAACATCACAGACTATTTTAAAGCCTGCTGCCTTAGCTTCCTCTTTAGTAAGCCAGTGCCCGGCGTTGCAACCGGGACACTGGTACTGAAGTTGGACATCAAAGTTTATGGGTTCTAACATCAATTAAAAAAGTGAGAGGGAAAAGGAGGAGGACTATCATCCTCGTCTTCATCTTCATATTCATCATCGTCCCACGTAGAAACAATGTCTCCCTCATTATACAGGTCATCTTCATATTCTTCGTCACTGGAAAAATCAAAGTTTTCATCATCAGTTTCCCAAGAATAAGCATTGTGACCTTCTGTGTCATAAAGAGGCTTTTCAAATACATGGTCAAACTCACGCAAAACCACGTACTCACATACCCGACACTTCTGACATGAGGAATCTAAGGGAACCGAAACTACATCTTTCGGATTAACCTTAACGATAACTACTTTATCTTCACCGTAACCAAAGCTATTCACATAACCAATAGCACCTACATGAAGACCATTTGAACAAGAGTGACGACGGTCATCATCAACCCTAGCTCGCTGCATAGAAACTCGTCTACCGGGACTATTATCAAATGTTCCGGTGCGCTTATCAGTTAGGTTAGACCTAACGGCTTTATAAGCCAGGAAGTAACCATCTTCGGTCAATGCTAAATCCTTATGCTCTAGGAAATCATATAGTTCCTGTTGAGCGCCATAACTGGGATTCTCCTGAATGTTCTCAATGAACGCCAGGATAGGCTCAATAGGCAAGCCTTGTTGACGGAAATCATTGATGCGTTCTACAATCCTGTGATGTAGTTCTTCACCCTCAATAAAGACCTTACCATTACGGTAATTAACTTTGGAGTTACCGGAAAACAGCACATATTCCTCGATTGATTCAAAACCTTTGAGGACTTCTACAATTTCTTCCTCAGAGGCTCTCTCACTCATCAATCTGATAACATCGTGATAAGCCTTATCTTCCTTCTGAAAAGTTTTAACTTTACCTTCCAAATGAATAACAATCTTGTCGCCAGTCGCAATAAAAGGAACTGTCATAATCAAACTCCTACCTTATCAATGAGGTTAATGTAATCTGCAACGTCTTTCAGCCTTTCCTTACTATGTGAATATGAACAATTCACATGCTTCAACAAAGGATAATCTTTGTTAATTCTTTCCTCCATTTTCGCTATGTCGTCAGTATTAAGAATAGTGTCGATTTTGGACTTACCTGTTATTCGGAGACACAACCTGTTTGCTTGAGTACAAGCGTTCCACCTTTCGTTATCTGCTATGTCTGGTGCGTTAGCAACCATTTTAGCTAACTTATATACATCAGATTCGGACTCGCTTAAATATGGAAAGATATTCTTATAAAATGCTTTGTCAGAAACCCTGAGTGCCCGTTGGTTCTCGAAGATTATTTTCTTCAAATCTTCTGTAAGTAACTTATCAACTTGATTCTCAAGCCATTTGTCTATACGGGTCCAGTTACTACTGTTAACAAATTTCTTAGTAGCATTTCTTCTGATACCGATAAACTTGGGAACATTTATTCCTAGTTTTTTAAGACACTTTATTAGTTCTTGGACATCGTAGTTTTGCAAATAGGTATTCCCAACCTCTATCTGCCAATTATACATCGGGCAATACACCCCTGTTTCATTATCAATTTCTACAGAAGTAGAGTCCCATGCATTACGATTGTTGTAAGAATGAATTTCACTATCTTTTAGTTTAAATACCGTACTTAACTTACCTCCTGTCCTTCCGCTTCTAGTAGGAGCATTATAAGGTAAGTCACTAGAAGGTTTAACTGCACCATTAGTAGCCCCTAATAGTTCCTTAAACTTGTTCAACTCGTCTTTGTCTCTTACCAAATAAATGGCATCAATGTTATTGTCATCTCGAATCTTATCTTTACAAGCAGTAACAGCACCTCGCTTCATATCATTATAATAAAGCAGGGCCTTCTTACTCGCATTAATCCTTGACGCATCATTCTCCTGACGAACTACCATTCCACGACTGTCTGAACCATAGCGATAACGATATGAATTTGCTTTTTCAAACTTAGTAATATTACAATCTATAACCTTTATTGAAGTAGAAACACTTTCTCCTTTCCATAAGACTTTTTCACTAAGTCCTTTAAGGAAACTTAGTTCCCCGTCAGTTAGTTCTGACAACAATACCCTAGCGTCCCAAAGAGAACTACAGTTTTTAATCTTCTCTGAAACCATATCGTGAAAATACTTTAGGATTTCATCCAAGCGCTTCTTAATCGCATTTATAGTATGCTCATGGTATTGCAAACCTTCCCTAGAAGGGGCCATTTCAATCTCACCAATCTTAAAGAAAAGGTGAAGTTTGCCCAAATTAAGGATAGTTAGATGGTCGCCACTAAAATGGTCTTCGTTAATATTGTATGCAACTTGACCCATAATGGCTTTAGAACTACCGCTGCCGTAATAAGACCTGCGTTTCCTTGCTAATTTCCAGGTTGGTTTATCATAATCATATTCGTATTCATCAATACCTTCTTCATAAGAACCTTGTTTGCAAATTGGTCTTATTTTAAACCATTTGTAAATGTCGGCAGCTTTCTCTGCAAATTCATCTACGTCTTGTATCTTAACATCAAAACTAACTTCAACACCATTAGGCTCGTTAGTAGGTTCAGACTTTAGCATAACCATAGTAGGTTTGCCGCGAGAATCTTTGGCGTTTACAACTATATGTTTGATGCCATTGATATAAGATGTAGTAATAAAAGTTCCACCGTTACCTTGATAGGAAAAAGGAGCTTTACTACCTAGACCCAGACAACCCGTAAACTCATTGCTGTCACCTTTATCAGATGCACCAAAGACATTATACAAAGTGCTTAACTGGGTCTTTGTAAGTCCAGTACCGAAATCACGTACCCTGAAATTAGTTTTCTCCCTAGTGGGTAGATAGACATGGAAGGGCTTAGGGTTCTTCGCTCTAAAATGAGACTCAAAAGCATTAGTGCTTAGTTCTCGAACACAAGCCAGAATCTTATCTTCGTAAAGAGATTCACCTAGAATCCTCATCATGTGAGGAGTATTCGCTACTGCGTATGATTTCTTACCCTCAATATCATGGGTATGAAACTTTCGTGATGCTATGTCCAACTTCATTTTAAATCTCCAAATTAGATTACTTTAATGCAAGCCTCGTTTTGACGCAAAATCCTGCCTTTGAAACCCTCAAGTTTGTAAAACAACTCCTGGTACTTAGAATACGTTGGATGCTCGGAAGTGATATGCCGACAGTCATCTTGTCTCGCCCTGATTAACAACAAGAGCGTGTGATAATCCTTGTCATTTAGGTCAATGGTTTTCATTTCTTTTCCTCACAATAAAAACGGTAAAACTCTGCAACTCCCTTATTATAGCAGAAAGAGGAACGAAGTCAAGGAAAATCTCTCAAAATTTTTCCGTCTTTATCAATATCTATACATTCGAGTTCAGCTAGGCAAATAAACCTAGTTTCTCGCATAATAATATTAACAGAACGATGAAAGTGTCCAAAAATCCACAACTTTGGCTGATGAAACTTATGACACTTTTCTAACAAAGTTTGAGTGTTAGTATTAAAAGTTTTAGAATCATAACCAAAATACTGTAAAGTTTTTGGACTACCAATATTTCTGCCCACAGCAGTTGGACAACTATGAGTAATCATTATGTCTGGACAAACCCTTTTATATTCATCATAGGCTTTCTCTATTTCTTCTCCCATAAGCTGCTCATTATTCCACCGGCATTTAAAACCAGTCTTCATCTCATAATCCGTTCTCATTCTCCAATCAATAGAGAAGGCTCCTCGAATGAAAAAGAATTGTACTCCACCCAGATGGGCTTTTCCAAAATCACCAAGACACCCAGGTTGCTCAAAACAAGTATCATAGTTATCGTGGTTGCCTGGGAAAAACTTATGAGTTTTATCATCAACATCTATTTTGTTATAATCAAACCCTAAGTCTCCAAGCTGTAATGAAAAATCACAACCTTTAACAATGTTTTCATATTGCTCAAACTTACCGTGGACATCGCCAATAACTTTTAACATAGCAACTATTTCTTTCTTAGATTAAGATGTTACTTCTCTAATCAGACAATATGTAGTTGTCAATGGCAGTTTGATTGGGCCAGATTAGCTTAGACATCAGGGTATTCATATACTTCGTTTACTGGAACTTCATATAAAAAGAAATCTGGGTCAGGAAGATATGTATTATTTAACAATACAGTATCATTGTCAATAAAACCAGCTATGTAATAGACCCTGTCATTCCATATTACTTCGTCTCCGTTTATCATATTAGTTCCCTCTATATTGTTAACAAAGAGTACAAAGCCATCACTTATTACTGTAAGCTATTTATTTTGATATGGCCTAATAGTCCATAATGGACACGTTTGAATAGTGCAATGTTTTATCTCAGATTTATTCCAGCCTGCACAATCAAGACACTTTAGTTTAATAGCTGCAACTTTACTTCCCTTAGCTATTTTATCTACTAAACCCTGATGTACGGTTGGGCAATAGTTCCTTAGTCTAGAAATGGCCTCTTTGTCAACTTCTTTCTTGCCTCTACCTGCCTGCATAGCAGCCTTCTGTCCTGCACTTAGCTTTATACCTTTAGACCTGCCTCTTTTACCTTTAGGGGTATTAGGCTCAATCTTAAATTCCGCAATACGCAGCAAGACTACAGATGCCGTAATCGGCTTAGGCTTATAATTCTTAGCCCAATCAGTATCAGCTACAGCCTCAGCAAGAGATTGTCTAGTGTCAAAAGTAGAAGAACCTTCAACTTGAGCTATATTAGTTTGCAAGTCTCTTCTGTTGATTATTAGTTTAGTCCTTGGCATAACTATTCCTTTACATTTTGTATCATTTCGTGTCGTAACTTTTCATTAAAAAAAACTCCAGTATTTCCATCTGCCGCCGCAATGATTAGAATTAAATCTGTTTTACTTATATCTAAATATTGCCTTGCCTTTTCTATTTCAAATGGCTTAAACCATACATCGTCCAAAGATGCCTTATAAATTACTGGGCATACCCATCTGCTCTCACCATCTGGATACATCCGAGATGTTCTTATTTGATTAAGATAATCATGATATTTTATTCTATAGTCTCCATATAAATCAATTATGTGCCATTTAGCCTTTGACATATTATCTATAACTTCTTGGATAGTCACAGTAGTTCTAAATCATTGTTTGATGTTACTTTGTCTTTTAGATTAAACATTGAATTGTCCTAACTCCAATTTGTGATTATTAAATACGTTCCCCAAATAGCAACCGTAAAACTAATTGAGGCAGCACCATCTTCATCTTCTTTAATATGTCTCCACATACCAATATACTGAATTACTGTCATAATAGTAATAAACCACCACATTATTCTTCCTCCCAAATAATATCCACTTGTTTGCCATCAATGCTTGAGCGTTTGATAACAAAACTATCTTCTTCAAGAATAGATATGGCTCTCTGAACAGTCTCCATAGAAAAGTAATGACCGTTAGTATCTCCTAATAGAGCAAATTCCCCTCGCTCAACAGCCTGTTTTATTTTTGCTCTCCATGTTAATATTAACTCATTAATACCTGTTTCTATAACAGCCGATGCTTTAGCCCTTGCTTCTTTAGCATTCATTAAAAGTCTCCCTCAAAATCAAAGTCAAGGTCATCTAATTCTCCTTCCAACCATCTTTCCCATTGGTCTTGCTCCTCGTACCATTCCTCAGTGTAAAGAGGTTCATCTTTATCATACTCATTAAATGGATTACTCATAATATTCCTCAAAAGAGTGGCTTTTAACTCGTGGATTCTTATGTTTGTTGTAATCACTAGGCAAACATAGTTCTAACATTTCGTCACTAGATGCAATGTTTTCATCGCCCATATCGTTCATCATATAACTCTTGGCTTCTTTTTCCGTATCGAATACCCTATCAACAGATGATACATCAGCAATAAAAGCATCAGTACTAGGACAGAAAACTTCGCCCCAATAGACTGTAAATGATTTACCCTGTTTCTTTAATTCCTTAATCCTATCAGTATCTCCCCTGGTATCAATCTCCATTCGTGATAGTTGATAGGCATTTTGAAGTTCGCTCATACAACCATCTTCGTAATCCCAATGCTCTTGTTCTTGGACGTTCATATTAATCTCCATCCAGTGTCAATAAAGAAAATACATCTCGGTGTTTCTCAAATCGCAATATTGAACTTCCCCCTATCTCATATAAATCAATCAAAAAAGCATATTCTAATATATGACCACCTAATGATTCAATCAAATCTCCTGCCGCCACAGCAGTACCACCAGTAGCTATCAAATCATCAACAATTAGTATGTTATCTCCTTTGTTAATAGCTGTCTTGTCTATCTCTAATGTATCAGTTCCATACTCCAGGCTATAATCTGCCGAAATAACATCACACGGCAATTTACCGGGTTTACGTATTGGTATAAAACTTACTCCCAATTTCTGAGCTAATAATACTCCAAATATAAATCCCCTAGCCTCAATACCCGCTACTCCATCTAATTGATGGGAATGATACCTCATATAGAATTTATCATTAACATATTTTAACGCTTTCGGATTATATAAAATTGGTAGAATATCTCTGAATATAATCCCTGGTTTTGGATAGTCGGGTATTTCTCTTATTAGTGATTGTAAATTCATATTATATCTTATGCTCCACAATAACACGGAAATTGCTCAATTTGTCATTCTTCTCAAAGTGGATATGGTCTGTCCAATGATTGCTTTCTAATACAGTCCATCCTTTAACAATATTAGGCTGTAATCCCTCCTCATGTAGTTCCAAGCATCTTTTGATAATCTTAATTTTATCTTCTCTGGTCATCTCAATTCTCCTGTTTTTTATTGGGTTGGTTATAGTATGACAGTCACTAATATTCCAAGGTCATAGAAACATCTGATAATTCAGCCACTTTTCTAAATTTTATTTTGGCCCATATTTTATCATCAGGCACATCAATAGCATAGTTATCATACCCGGCGCGGTCACATTTCCGCAGTTGGTCGTTCTTTGAGGCCAATATACATATAAGACCGTTTAGCGAAGATAATATAAATTCATTAAGGAATGACGATTCAAATAAACCTGGTGTTTTTTTTAATTCTTCATAAGAGAAAATTTTATCTCCCTTATCTTTTCTATTAATAGTTATTTTCACTATTGCTTCTCCTTTGGAAAATTTACAAGACGAAGCGTGTATCCATGTTCTTTAAGTAATTCCTTTAATAAATCAGCCTTTCTAGCTACCGTGGTATATGTGGTATCATTAATTGACATAGCTATTATAGACATATGTGTATCGTGATATGTACTATATTTGGCTGTATGAATACCAGTTAATCCCTCTATCGTTTCTTTTAAGAAAGACGGCTTAGGTATTTGTAGTAAATTTTCTTTATCAAAACCTGCTTGTTCACAAAATTGTCCCAGGCAACACATATATCCTTCTGAGTTTAATAAATTAGTTTCTCCTTCTCCTAGAACATTTGAGACATCACTTTTAGGGCTAGGCGCTCCACAAATCCACACATTATAATCTAAAATAAGTTCTTTTGGTAGTTTCATTATCCCACGCTACCTTCCATTTGTAATTTAATTAAACGATTCATCTCCACGGCATACTCCATAGGAAGTTCCTTAACAAGAGGTTCTATAAAACCCCCTACTATCATGGAACTGGCTTCTTCTTCTGTAAGGCCCCTACTCATTAAATAGAATAGCTGTTCTTCACCTATGCGAGAAACTCTCGCTTCATGTTCGACTTGTACATCTTCCCCTTCTACTTCTATATATGGGTAGGTATCACTTCGGCTTTCTGAATCTAATATCAGAGCATCACATACCACACTATTCTTACAGCCTGTGGCTCCTGCTTCCACCTTGCATAATCCTCGATAACTACTTCTCCCCCCATTCTTACTAATACTCTTTGATATAATCCTGCTATGAGTATTTGGAGCGCAATGTACTACCTTAGCGCCTGCATCTTGATGTTGGCCTTTAGAAGAAAAAGCAATAGAGAGAATCTCTCCCCTGGCTCCAGGTTCCATCATATATACAGAAGGGTATTTCATTGTTAGGCGACTACCTAAATTCCCATCAACCCACTCCATTAGTGAGTTTTCATAAGCCAATGCCCGTTTAGTAACTAAGTTATAGATATTGTTAGCCCAATTCTGAATAGTGGTATACCTACAACGTCCTTCCTTCTTAACTATCACTTCAACTACCGCCGAATGTAGGCTTTCTGTTGTATACATAGGAGCAGTACAACCTTCCACATAATGTACTTCCGCTCCTTCATCCACTATGATTAGTGTACGTTCAAACTGTCCCATCTGCTCCGCATTGATTCTAAAGTAAGCCTGCAAAGGAAATTCAATCTTAACTCCTGGAGGCACATAGATAAACGAACCTCCCGACCAAACAGCGGAATTAAGTGCAGCAAACTTATTATCAGCAGAAGGAATTATCTGCCCAAAATACTCTCTTAATAGTTCGGGATGTTCTCTAACTGCCGTATCTGTATCAGTGAATATCACTCCCTTATTGCCCAAATCTTCTTGTAAAGAGCCATATACAACTTCACTTTCAAATTGGGCCTTAACTCCCGAAAGATATTTTTTCTCTGCTTCAGGTATTCCTAGCCTATCGAATGTTTCTTTGATTTCGTCAGGAACATCATCCCAGGTCTTTCCCTGTTCATCAGTGGGTTTCAGGTAATAGTATATATCTTGAAAATTCAGGGATATGTCTCCTCCCCACTTAGGCATTGGCTTCTCATTAAATATCTTGAGAGCATCTAGCCTAAACTCCAGCATCCAGTCTGGTTCTTTCTTTATTTCAGATATTTGCCTCACTACCTTTTCATTTAAACCCTTCTCAGCTTTAAATACATCTGTGGTAGGTGTTATAAAGCCATATTTATTGATTTCGTCAGTCATCTAATATCTCCGATACAACTATATAATCTGCTCTAATGTTATAGTTCAATAGTGTCATTACAACCAAATACCTCTAAACATTTATTCATTAACCTTGTTGATTACCAATATCGCTCTGTCTATCATTTCACTGTGAATTTTAACATCCATTTCGTAAGCCTTCATAAACAATACAAGAACATCGGCTAATTCCACAATGAGATTGTCCTTTGATTCTATCACGGCCTCCGCATCTATCATTAGATTTGCTGCTTGGTATCTTAGTTGTCTGTTTTTCTTACTGAGTAATATTGGATTTTCAACCAAATTAACAGCATGTTTTCTTAATTTTGCTCTTATTGGAGTTTTCATTCAATTTCCTCATTTATGTCTTTATATTTGATTTTAAGCCTAATATAGAGGTAATATAAACCTAATACAATTAGTACAGATGAGGCCAAAATAATGGAGGCAATGTCTCCTAATAATCGCCACAGAATATATATCTCTAACACAGAAAATACCTTATTTTATAGACTAAAATACACTTACTAACATAACAAACAAGAGAGAGAGAACAAGCCTCTGCTCTGAACGGGCACCTTTTACTATATATTACCACATTAACACTAAGAAGTCAAGCAAAAACTTTGTATTTTTCGGGATTTTTTACCCATTTATAGATGTATTACGGGATTGGTGTGGGAATCTTACCCATTGAAGCATGGAAAGATTAGGTGAAACATCAACGTAAAGTATCTCAGGTATCGGACTGGGGTACATTAGATTGTACACTAGAGAATATCCGTTCTGTTACTTATTTTTGCGGTCAGTCTTCTTTTTAAGAGGTTTCTTACCGTAGTCACTAGGTTTCTTACGTCCCAAGACCTCATGGATGGCTTTTAGAATCTCATTTTTTCTTATATGTTTGTCAGATTTTCTCATAATATTCTCCCGAAAAATGGAAACTTCTATAAGATAATACACAAAAAGTTGCCAGGAATCCCCAGAATTGTCTTGTCAAACACCAGTTTTCAGAGTATAATATAACAAAAACACTTGTTTTGTAGTTAAAAGCTTAAAGAAAAGTTGAGCAGAAAAGGATGAATATATGATTACCTCCTTGCTCCATACTAAAAGAGGGGATTATTAAAGGTTTGAAAAAGATACTGTAAGTTGTAGTATTCTAAACCTTAATCATTTAAGACATAACGGGGGTATATCAGCATCTCTCTGCCACAAATTTTTTTTATTTTTTCGGGTAGAATTTCCTTGACTTTTGCCCCTCAGAGGGTATAATAGAGTACAGTCGAGTGAGGAACCCGACGACCAACGCCTAGTGAGTTATTTTCTCATACTGTTTCACTCACTTAAATCAAAAACAAAGGTATGCGTAATGCACAACCGCGACATGGTGTGCAAAGTGCCAGGGTTAGGCTCCTGGTTTTATGGACGGAAAGCCGGATAAATTTAGGCAACTCGATAAGAGGAGATTCGTAGGTGAGATTCCTACTCCGTTCCCTTTTATATTTTGTGAAACAAATGTTCCTTTAGTGTAAATGGAAAGCACAATAGTCTTCTAAACTATTAGAGAGGGTTCGAGTCCTTCAAGGAATATAATGTCGAGGGTGGTAGGTAAGGCATCTTAATGGTTTCATATGCCATCGAAGTCGGTTCGATTCCGACACCCTCCACTTACTAGTACTGTGGTCGGTAGTCTTATATCTAACGTCGTAAGATTTACTAGGTGCTAGCTATCAAGATGTTAGGACGAATATTGACGAGAGCCTCGGTCATATTTAGTCTGAGCTATCTGCTCCAAGAGGAATTAGGCCGCTTAAATACCACATTAAGTTGCTGTTGTTTTTGAGGTGCGTAGGAGCTGGTTGTTCCAAGAAGTCTTATATACTTCTGATGCAAGGTCCGATTCCTTGACGCACTACTGTATGAGTGAATCCTTGTCGTTTCCTAAAGAGTCAAGACTAAGATAAAACCTAGTGAGATACCTGCGGCGATTGCGAGAATAATCACCGAATTTTTTGCGAGGAGGCTTTTCTTTTCTTCATGTCGTAGCACCTTACTGACTACATTCTCCCACCATTCTTTGTCTGTGGGTTTGTAGTAGTTTTTCTTGCATTTCTCACAGTAGAAATACTCAACAGGCCCCATATCGTAGCTTTTGTAAACAAAGTTAGATACCCACTTTACAACTAACTTCTCTCTACACTGGCACCTCTTGTCTGTTGTTATCATTTTCACCTGCTCCACAAAATTGACTGACTGTGTCCATACCTGTCCATCGGGGAAGATTAGCCAGGACGCACGTAGGCCCCGACTATAATGTACACATAGCGTTGTTTTTGTTTAATATATAGTACGTTATTTCACATGTCTCGATAATTAGCTGACTACCTCATGGTCCTCAATCGGAGTAGTTTAGCCAGGACATAACAATCCCCTGACTATAATAGCATCGGCTATCAGTCTACAATCTCAGCATCCGAGATTCTGTCTATAACTATATCATTTATATAGCGGTATATCATTGATGTGAGAAGAGCTTTATTCTTTTGAATCAGTGTGATAATCAGCGTGTCTTCAGGCATCGAGACTACTGCTGCGGCCAGCATCATCAGTTCATCATCTTTAATCTTATTGAACTCAGATTTTATTTCTGAACCAACCATATCTGATTCTGATATTAGACGATTGTATGCCCTCCACTGTTCTTTTGTTATCTTCATCCCTCATGCTCCATAAATTGGCTGACTACAGACATAACCAGACTAACTACGTAAGTTTAGCCAGGACATTCTTACCTATTTTACCCAAGTTAAGGGACGTAAGTCCTTACGTGGTAACACTTTATATTATACCACACAATCGTCGTAAAGTCAAGCGGCATAAGGGTTTATGAGCGGCACGAGATTTGCGGCCCCCCCCGGTGACCTAACTCTTTACTGTGTAACGACTTACAACTTCACTAGCGAATCTTTGACACGCTTGCCGTCGAGATAAATGAGCGGGTCGTTGGTCCGCATTTGGTGATAAAACGACTCCATATTAGATACTCTTTTCATAAAGTTTATCTTAGCGTCTTCAAGGCTATTAAAGTAATTCCCCCAATAACATTCACCGTCATTACCACAGAGCCACGTAACAAACTCTGAACCCCATTCAGCGAGTATAACGTTTTCTTTTGTAAATCCATCATAGAAATGCATTAATGTTGTAGCGCCATTGTTTAGTCTTAACATATTCATTCCCAACAAAGGTTAATAAGGTATCCAATTAACAGTAGCATAATAATGTCATACATGTATCCCAACAGCATATACATCTCCATTTTCAGCGGCAAAAGCTGGATATCCCTTTTCTTTGTAGAAATCTAGAACACTATTTGTGTTGCTTACCTGTTCTTTGGGAACTTTTCTTACAATGTTATCGTGGCACGTTACGTTCTTTGCCCAGCAAGTGTGAAAATTTCGCCAATAGGGTTCATTTTTAGCATAGAAATCCCAGCCATGAATATATCCAGGGCCAATCTCAGTTATCAATACTTTACGAGTGGCCGGTCCTGTTTTGGGGAAGTCATAATCAAATTCATATAATGAGCCAATTTTCCAGGTAGTTGGCCGTTCCCAGGATTTATTATCGTATTGTTCTGCTAGGGTCAGTGACACCATTTACTCAATCTCCATTAGGAAAAAAAAAAGAAACCCCCTTGCGGGGGCTATAAAGGGGATTCCTAATTAAAAGAATCAATGAGGCTTTGAAGCCCGCCAACATCAAGGGAAGCTCCACCACCACGCGGAAACTTAGGCAATTCTAGCCCGTGTTCCTTGCGATAATTAGCAGCGCGAGTGCTTACGGAACCAGAACTTAGCCCTGTTCTTTGGCTTACGCCTTCGATGCCATCGCCAGCAGCAAACGATTCCATATAAGCCTGCACAAAAGTAGCCGCAGGTACGGCCTGTCGTCGTGTGTTACCCATAACTCAAATCTCCAAAAAGTGAAAAGGAAAAACTCTCTTAACTCATTACATTATAGCAGATTGCTAACTGATGTCAACCAAATTCCGTCTATTTTTTTATTTTTTCTGACAGTCGGCCCTAACATATTCCCATTTATCGCCCCAGTCGCACATGCCTCTATGATAAGCTACAATTTTATTATTAGCGTCTAATAGAATAGTATTAGTACCATTAGATGAATGTGAGATTAGGTTATAATATTGGTCGGCTAGATAAATCATAATATTTTTAGTTGCTCCTCATCAGGTTCGCGGAAGTGGACATTAAACTCAGCTTGTAACATTTTCAGTGGCCAGTCACCTACCTTATGGTATAAACCATTATAAGCCAAACTATTGGCTGATTCTAACACTTCAATAATAGCTGATTGTAAATCCTCAAATGTTTTGTTCATGTTCACCTTCCAACAAACTATTCATTGTATTCACGATAATATCACACATTTCAGTTAAGACATCATTGGACAAGCCATCAAAAAAACATAACAAATTATATTGCAATTGTTCTTTAGCTTCGGTGATTAGTTCATTATTTCCCATAACTGCCCTTTCCTTTGAGTTTCTTAACAGCTTTACCAGCATCACTACCAGCAGGTTGTGGGCCATGAATTAGCAAGGCGAAAGATTCGTGAACTTTACTAGGGTCTGCCGCATGACTATCATCATGGTCAATATCTAATCCTAAACTTTCAGCACTAGGCAACGGGTTAATTGCTCCACTGGCTATTGCTTCGTTTCTTTGTTCTTCTGTTTCGTAACCAGTAACGATGGCCTCACGTAAGCTATGCTTATCAATTAGATTATCTAAGCGACCACCACGACTAGCAGTAAGCACGAAATTATTAGGAATGTCATTAAACCTGTTTATCCAGTAGTTTAACGACTTAGTATAAGCATAGAATAGAACATTAGGATTATGCTTAGCTATGCTTATAGCAGCATTAAAATAGTGTTGATTGAAGAAATCACCGCCAACATGCCAGCGTAGTACACCAGCGTTTTCAGGTAAGGCTTTGTTAATCAATGTCGCCATATCATCAGAACTATCAGCGGCCTTTAGGGTATCATAATTAGCCTTACGTTTATTATATACGCCAGTATACTGGACTTCTTGACTAGCAGAAAAACAGCGAAATTGAGTATCGGGACCGTCCTTTAGCTTACGTTTGCCATCAATTATATGTACCTTGCTCAGACATTCTTTAGCAAAGGGACATGACCAACCAGAGATAAGGTCTAGACTATAGACTTTTTTCTTATCAGTAAGATACTTTTTAATAGCAGCTACACTTATTAGTCGTTTAATCTTAGTATTGGCATCTGAGGTTCTGACCGACATAATTCTCTCCGTGTTAAGTGACTCTACAATTATAGCACACGGTTGGCGAAAGTCAAGGCTAAAATCAAAAGTTTCTCGAAATTGGCTGACTGTCACCATTGCCCGCCAAGGCGGTGGTTTAGCTTAGACTGTATGGGTAAACTAGCTAAGAATCTATCTGAGAAACTTAGCTAATCTAGCTTGCTATCCTATATACTCTATTATACCACAAATCGAAGACATTGTCAAGCGCGTAAGTCCTTATCAGCAAAGGAGTTACGTCACCGGGGTCCCCTGCTCTCCTAAGTCCTTATACTGTCAGGGTTTACGTCAACCCAATAGCCTTGGTTACCGAAAAAGCATTTTCCGCCAACATTTTTATTGCATATTGGCTGAAAGAATACGTCGATAATTTGCTTTGGCTTCATGCATTGCTTTTATTGCATCTTCTAATTCTTTACAATACCTTGCCAATACTCTGCAAGAACGCATAGCGGTCATAAAATTTACTCGCATATCCCCTTCCCATTCAGTGGCACTTGCCACAAGAAACGCCTTATCTAATTCTAATCCTCTAGTTTTGCTTTCCATAACTTCCCTTTCCTTTCAAAGTTTTCAGGGCCGCGCTTGCTTTGCTCCCCTTCGGTTGGACTCCATGAATCAACAGAGCAAA
>TARA_R110002110_G_scaffold114251_8_pt1 | contig 26337 bp, 24 predicted proteins | sample TARA_R110002110 | Tara Oceans TARA_R110002110 (sample SAMEA4397330) | marine metagenome | biome: Polar Biome; feature: [SRF] surface water layer (ENVO:00010504); material: water (ENVO:00002006), including particulate matter (ENVO:01000060) such as... | depth 5 m
AGCGCGGGCCAGACGGTTTGCGCGCCGGGGCAGCGGTGGCGATCAAACCCGGCAAGGTTGACCGCTCTCCCACCGGGACGGCGCTGTCGGCGCGGATGGCGGTGCTGCATGCACGCGGCCAGATGGGAACACGCGACCGCCTGACCACGGTGTCGCTGATCGGCTCTACCTTTTCAGGGCGTATCCTGGGCACGACAACGGTGGGCACAATTCCGGCGATCCTGCCCGAGATTTCGGGGCGGGGATGGGTGACGGGTATTCATCAGCATATGCTGGACCCGTCAGACCCGTGGCCCGGAGGCTACCGGCTGAGCGACACCTGGGGCGCGCGCTGAACGCAATCCTCCAGGAACCTTACGATGCCGTCGCCTCCATGCACAGCCGCCCGTCTGGCCCCGCGACCCACAGGCGGTTGCCGTTTTGGCACAATTTGGCGGTTTCGGTGTGAAACAGTGGCGACGTGGCGCGAAACCGGAACTCCCGCAATCCGCCACGCTGCGTCTGCGCCATCAGCATAAGTTGCTGCGCCAACAGCGGGCCGTGGACGACCAGGCCTGGATAACCCTCGACATCGCGACAATACTCAAGGTCATAATGGATGCGGTGGCCGTTGAACGTCAGCGCCGAATAGCGAAACAACAAAGTGGTGGAATAGCGCTGTTCTTCGATCCTCTCGGCCCCGGTCGGTGCGCGGGGTGGCACGGTTGGGGGCGCGTCCGGGGCCGGGTCGGGGCCAGAGCCTGGGGCGGTTTCGAGGTCGGGGCGATAGACGATATCTTGCCACTCCGTCACCGCAAGCCGACCGTTCTGCGAAATCTCGTGGCGCAGGGTCACAAAGCCCAAGGGGCCGCTGCGCCCGGTCTTGCGCACCACGTTTTCGCTGAACGTCGCCTTTTGCGCGGGCTGTCCTGGTACCAGATCGCGTGCAAACTGCAGCCTGCCGCCCGCCCACATCCGCCGCGGCAACTCTGTGGCAGGGATCACATCACCCTTGCGCGACGGATGGCCATCGCGGCCAAGGGCTGCGGGCGGCTGCGCGTTCCAGAAGTAAACCCAGTGGCCGAAGGGAATCAGCGGAGCCGTGGCGTCGCGCGTCAACCCGAGAGTGGCATAGAGCGCCGCCGCGCGGGCCGGGTCCATCTGATCGGTCGCAATGGTCGGCCCGGTCATTGCAGCAACGCAACTTCTGCCCGGAGCGCTGCCATCAGATTGGCCACGCCCTTTGTGGCCCGCTCTTCCAACAGCCGCCCCTGTTCGTCAAACGCGCTGCGCGATGCCGCCAGCATCACCTCTGGCCCTTGCAATATACGCGGGTTGAACGGTGTCATCGCGTGGCGCAGCGTCACTTGTGACCGCGCGCCACCCGCCCGGCCCTCTGCCGCCGACATGATCGCCACGGGCTTGCCCTGCCAAACCCCGCCTTTCACACGGCTGACCCAATCGAGCGCGTTTTTCAGCACACCAGACAGCGCCGCGTTGTATTCGGGCGTCGCAATGACAATCGCATCCGCCGCCTTGATCTGGTCTGCCAGAAGCTGCACGCCGGGCGGCACGCCGACGGCATCCTCGAGGTCGCCGTCGTAAAGTGGCAAGCGCAGATCAGCCTCGGTAAAGCTGTCGGGCGCGTAAAGCCGCATCGCTTCATGCAGAAGTTTTCGGTTGGTCGAGCCCGCGCGCAAGGCACCGCACAGCCCCAGAAGATGATGTTCGCCCATTCAAAGCTCCATTTATGTCGGGATAGAACCTAAGGTGATTTGATCTGCGGGCAAGCCAATTGAACGGCGCCCTGACCGTTACAACGCTTGAAGCCCCCGCCCGGTTGGCGCAGTCTGTGAAAAATTCGAAAGGGGAAATACATGCGGCACGGCGGCAAAATCCTGGTCGATCAACTCGGTATCCAAGGAGTAACGCGGGTCTTCTCGGTGCCTGGCGAAAGCTTTCTGGCAGCGCTGGACGGGCTCTATGACTGCGATATCCAGAATATCGTCTGTCGACAGGAGGGCGGGGCCGCGATGATGGCCGAGGCGCATGGCAAGATGACGGGCCAGCCCGGCGTGTTGTTCGTCACACGCGGGCCGGGCGCCACAAATGCCAGCGCGGGCATCCATATCGCGAAACAGGACAGCACGCCGATGGTTGTGTTTGTCGGCCAGATCGCGCGTGCCCACCGCGACCGCGAAGCCTTCCAGGAGGTCGACTACCGCGCGATGTTCGGCACCGTCGCCAAGTGGGCGGCCGAGGTTGACCAGATCGAACGCCTGCCCGAATACATCAGCCGCGCCTTTCACATCGCAGTTTCGGGCCGCCCCGGCCCCGTGGTGCTGGCCCTGCCCGAAGACATGCTGTCAGGCTTTGCCGATGTCGCGGATCTGCCCGCACCCGCACCGCAGCCCGATGCCGTCAGCCCCGGACAGATTGCCGCGATTTCGGCGGCCCTTGCCCGCGCAAAGCGACCACTTGTTGTGGCGGGCGGTTCTGGCTGGTCGCAGGACGCGGCCGACAACCTTGCCCGGTTCGCCGAAAGCTGGCGGCTGCCGGTCGCGGTGACCTTCCGCCGCCAGGACCGCATGAACAATGACCACCCCAATTACGCCGGCGACCTCGCTGTCGGGATGAACCCCAAGCTCGGTCAGCGCTTGGCAGAGGCTGATTTGTTGCTGGTTCTGGGCGCGCGTCTTGGCGACATCGCCACCAATGGCTATGAATTGCTCGACCCGACGCGCCCCGGCCCACGCATCGTGCACATCCACCCCGATGTGGGCGAATTGGGCCGCGTCTTTCACCCGGCACTTGCCATCGCAGCACCGACCGCGCAGATTGTCGCGGCCCTGGCGCAGACCCCGGCAAACCCGGGCGACTGGCAGACCTGGACAACGCAGGCCCGTGCCGAATATCTGACCTGGCTGAAGCCCACAGTGACTCCCGGCGCGGTCAAGCTCGAACAGGTCGTCACCTGGCTTGCCGAGACCCTGCCACACGACAGTATCCTCACCAATGGCGCGGGAAATTACGCGGCCTTCCTGCACCGCTACTACCGCTTTCGCCGCTACGGCACGCAACTGGCGCCGACCTCGGGTTCAATGGGCTATGGCTTTCCGGCAGCGATTTCTGCCTCGCTCGAAAACCCTGACAGAACCGTGGTCTGCATGGCGGGCGATGGCTGTTTTCAGATGACCTGCAACGAGATGTCAACCGCCATGCAACATGGCGCGAAACCCATCGTCATTGTCGCCAACAATGGCCGTTACGGCACGATCCGCATGCACCAGGAACGCCATTACCCGGCACGCCCATCGGGAACTGACCTCGCCAGCCCCGACTTTGCCGCCCTCGCCCGCGCTTACGGCGGCCATGGCGAAACCGTCACCGATCAGGCAGATTTCGCTGCCGCCTTCGCCCGCGCGCAGGCCTCTGGCACCCTGGCGGTGATCGAGTTGAAACTCGACCCCGACATGCTGACCACCGGCCAGAGTCTCGCTCAGGTCCGCGCCACCGCCCTTGCCGCGACATCCTGAACAATATCATCTGTTCAAACCATCCCATGCAGGGCTGGCCATTGTGCGCCATAGGTTCAAGCCCGAAAGACGGTCGGGGGTCTGAAACCTCCGGCCGTGCCCCCTAACGCCCCGTCAGTTCGGAGGTCACATTCACCGGGCCCACCGTGCCGCGCAGCCTGGCGCGGTAGATCACCAATGATTCGACAACCCGCATCACATAGGTCCGTGTCTCGTCAAAGGGGATGGTTTCAACCCAATCCACCACATCTGTATTTGCCTGTCTCGGGTCACCGAACGCTTCTATCCAGCGACGCGGTCGCCCCGGCCCGGCGTTGTACCCCGATGCAATCAGCGCCACAGCAGGGCCAAACTCCTCGACCAGACCCGCAAGATAGGCCGAGCCGAGACCGACGTTATAGGCCGGATCATCGGTAAGCCGGGCCAGCGCATAATCCTGGCCGGTTTTCGCAGCCATCAGCTTGGCCGTCCCCGGCATCACCTGCATCAGCCCGCGTGCCCCCGCCGGGCTGACGACAACCGGATCAAACTCGCTCTCGCGCCGCGCGATAGACAGCGCCAGCGCCCGGCTGACCGGCAGCCCATCCGGCACCATCCCCACGACCGGGAAATATGGCCCGGGCAATATCACCCCACGTCCCGCCGCCTGTTTGCCGATCAGCACCGCGACATGCGGCTCGCCCATCTCCAGCGCCATATCCGCCAGTTGCGCCAGTTCCGTCTCGTTCAGGCCTTCCGCCACCTGCAACACGAACCGCTTGCCAAGACTGCGGTCGCCCGAGGCCAGCAGCAGCCGCCCCGCCTCCAGAACCGAGGATTTCGCGAACGCGGCCCCACGCCAATCGGCGGGCCGCGCGTCTGACAGCAGCGACGGGTCCAACGACCGCCCCAGCTTTTCCGCCGAAAGCAGGCCGTAATAGGCGGTCTGGTGCTTTGCCCCTTCCTCAAACGCGCGTTTCGCGGCGTCATAGCGGCCCAGCGCCTCTTCGGCGCGGCCCTCCCAGTAATGCGCGCGGCTCAGGCTGATGCCGGTGTTGACGCCGAGTTCCAGACGCTGGAAATGCCCGCGGGCGCGCTCTGCCTCGCCCATCTTGCGCAGCGCGATGAAGCCCGCCAGAAACTCCAGCTCGGCATAGTCGCCGCCCGACGTCAAAAAATGCCCCGCTGCGACCTGGTAGGCCTCTTTGGCCCGCCCGTTGCTCAACAAGTCCCGCGCCAGCGCCGTGCGACGCCTCGCCCAGGCGTCGGGCCGCTCCAGCGACGCGGCAGAGCCGGAACGCGCAAGGATCAACTCCATCGCGCCATCGGTCAGGCCCTTGCGCATCCGCCAGACGAATCTTTCATAAGCCAGACCCGCATTGTCCGCCAAAGCCCGCGGCACGGCAGCTATCAATGCGTTTTCGCCGCCGGACATTGCACGCAGCGCGATTCGTGCCTTTGCCAGCGCCTGCCAGCCGGCCGAGACTCGCGGCAACATCCGCTGCGCCTCGTCCGAACGGCCCGCCCATAGCAGCGCATCGAGCCGCGCCTCGTGCACTTTCGCCAGAGCCGCCCCTTGCAGCGCCAGCAATTCGTCTTCTTCCGCGGCCTCGAAGCGCAGACCGATCCAGGCCTTGCGAGCCGCGTCCGCCGCCCGGTCCTTTTGCCCGACCGCCGCCAGCGCCCGCACCAACGCAATGGCCCCGCCGGCTGTCGACGGCGCGTCCTTCGCGAAATAGTCTATCACCCGCGACGGGGTGGATGACCGCATCACGGCCGCTTCGCCCTTCTGATGCAACCACGACAGGCCCGGCCAATCGGGTCGCCGCTTCAGAAAGCTTTCGTAGTCGCCGAGAAAGCCCTCTCCCGCCCGCAGCCATTGCCATGCAATCACGTCGCGGCCGACGCCCGGTGGTGCAAGGGCCAGCGCCCGCCCCCAGTCCTTTGCATCCGCCGCCACCTGCGCATCGCGCATCGCCTGGGCGGCGTCGGCACGGACAGGTGCGGCCGGGGCGACGGCAAGCCCGAGGGAAAGCAGCGCCGCGGCGCAATACCGCAGAACGGCGTGAAAATTCGGGGGGGCAACGGGTATATGTTTCATCCCGCCAATCTGCCATTGTGCCCGCCGCGCCGCAACTCACATCGCAACGCGCGGGCAACAGTCCGCGCAATCCTGGCAAGTCCGGCACTATCTTGGCAAGCCAGGCACGAAAGGATAGGAAGGCGCGCAAAGCAACCGGGCGATTCAGCATATTCCGCCCACTTCAGAGGAGAAGCGTACCATGATCAGAGGGTCAATGCCTGCCCTGGTGACGCCGTTCAAGAACGGCCAACTGGATCTCGATACGCTGAAAAAACTCGTGGAGTGGCACATCGCCGAAGGCAGCACCGGGCTTGTACCCGTCGGCACCACCGGTGAAAGCCCGACGCTCAGCCATGAAGAACATGAAACCGTGGTCGAGGTGGTGGTCAGGGCCGCCGCCGGGCGCGTACCGGTGATCGCCGGGGCCGGGTCAAACAACACCGCCGAAGGCATTCGCCTGATCCGGCACGCAGAGCGCGTCGGGGCCAATGCCGCCCTGGTCGTGACACCCTATTACAACAAGCCGACCCAAGCCGGGCTGATCGCGCATTTCACGGCAATCCACGATTGCTGCAAGCTGCCGATCATCATCTACAACATTCCCGGCCGTTCGGTCATCGACATGTCGCCGACGACCATGGGCGAATTGGCAAAACTGCCGCGCATCATCGGCGTCAAGGATGCCACCGGCGATCTGTCGCGCGTGCCAAGGCAGCGCATCACCTGCGGCACGGATTTCATCCAGCTTTCGGGCGAGGATGCAACCGCGCTTGGCTTCAACGCCCATGGCGGCATCGGCTGCATCTCGGTCACGGCCAATGTGGCCCCCCGGCTTTGCGCTGATTTCCAGCAGGCGACCCTGGCTGGGAACTATGCGAAGGCTCTTGAAATCCTCGATGTCCTGATGCCGCTGCACGAGGCGATCTTTCTCGAGCCGGGTCTCGTCGGCGCGAAATACGGGATGTCGAAACTTGGCCTTTGCAATGCAGAGGTGCGCTTGCCCCTGACCGGTCTGACAGACGCCACCAAGGCACGAATCGACAGCGCGATGCGCGACGCAGGCCTGATCGGCTGAAGCGGCACCGGATCATCAAGGCCCGGACAGACCGGTTCGTCCGGGCCTTGATCCGTCGTGACTTCCTTTCGGTAAAAATATCCTCGCCGGAGGCCCGGAACTTTTCTGGCTCCGCGCCTCATGGCGGATATGAAACAAACAAACGGGGCAACGGGCCGCTATGACCAACAATCTGCGCGGCAGCCTTTACATGATCGCTGCAATGGCTGGGTTTGCGGTTGAAGACCTGTTCCTCAAGATCGCCTCGCGTCAAATTCCGGTTGGCCAGATCCTGATGATTTTCGGAACGGGAGGCACCATGGCCTTTGCAATCCTGGCAAAGTCCAAGGGCGCGCGGCTCTTTCATCCGGCGATGTTCTCTCCCGCCATAATGGTCCGCGCGGGCTTCGAGGTGGCCGGACGCCTGTTCTACACACTGGCCATCGCGCTGACGCCGTTGTCATCGGCCTCGGCCATCCTTCAGGCAACCCCTCTGGTCGTCGTTGCCGGGGCCGCCGTGGTTTTCGGCGAAGCCGTTGGCTGGCGGCGTTGGTCGGCGATCGCTGCAGGCTTTGTCGGGGTGCTGATCATCCTGCGACCGGGGTTGGAGGGGTTTTCGGCCCTGTCCATCCTTGCGGTGCTCGGCCTTGTCGGCTTTGCCGGGCGCGATCTGGCCACGCGTGCAGCCCCGCCGGTGCTGTCCAATCTGGTGCTGGGCGTCTACGGCTTTGCGATGATGGTGCCGACCGGCGCGGCACTGCTGGCCTGGACCGGTGACGCGGCTGTTCCGAACGCCCGGACCGCAGGTGCGCTGGCCACCGCGATCGTGTTCGGCGTTGCGGGCTATTACGCGCTGACCGCCGCCATGCGTCTGGGGGAGGTTTCTGTCGTCACGCCCTTCCGGTATACCCGGCTGGTATTTGCGCTGATCCTGGCGATGCTGTTTCTTGGCGAGCGCCCCGACACCGCAACCTTGCTGGGCAGCGCTGTCATCGTGGCGACCGGCATCTACACCTTGCTGCGGGGGCGCAAGGTGCGGCGATTGAAAACCTGACGGGGGCCATAGGGCACCACATCGGCACTGGTCCTCTGGGTCACCGCAGGCCTGCGCGCATTGCCAACAACGCCAAAATGGCGCTTTCACTTTCCCGGGCGGCGTTCGGTCGTTGACTTCAAGGCAAGCGATCGCGCTTCGTCTTCTTCTTCTTGCCACCGCAGTTGTACTTCCCTCTGGCCTCGCCGGATATGGCGCAGCGCTTCGACCAGCAGCGCGGTCAGCAGCCCGAAATTCAACAGCCCGTTGGCCGCAGCAAGCCCGCTGAGCAGTTGCCAGTCATAGGGCAGCAGCACATCGCCAAACCCGAGCGTCGTATAGGTGACCAGCGCGAAATACACCGCATCTTCCATCGTGCCGAACAGGTTCAGCCCCCAGAAAGCCAGTGCCCAGATCCAGACACTGGCGGTCACGATGCCCAGCACCCCTAGCGACACCACCGTCATCACCAGCAGCAGCCTGGGGCGGTGCGGTTCGCGCAGCAACCAGTGGTGCGAGCGGGCAAAGCCAAGCTCCATCACCATAATCCCGACACCGCCGACCAGCAGCGTCAGCAGCATGATCCCCGATCCGATCGCGATCTGCACAAACATCATAGACCTCCTGTTCGATCCGTCCCGCCGCCGCACTCTACCGCCGCGGGGCGCCCGAATAATACCACCAATACAAGTCAGCCCCTTTGCCGCATCTGGACAGCCGACGCCTCAGCGCCTATCTGAGGGGAACCATGGCAAAAATATCCGATCCGAATTCAAAACTTATCGCCGAGAACCGCCGTGCGCGGTTTGATTTCGCGATCGAGGACGATATCGAGGCCGGCATCATGCTGTTCGGCTCCGAGGTAAAGTCGCTGCGTCAGGGCGGATCGAACATCGCCGAAAGCTATGCGTCGGTCGAAGACGGCGAATTGTGGCTGATCAACGGTTATATCGCCCCTTACATCCAGGCGAAAACCTGGGGCCATGAGGAGCGCCGCCGCCGCAAACTGCTGGTGTCGAAGAAACAACTGTCGCGGATGTGGAACGCCACGGCCCGCGAAGGCATGACCATCGTGCCGCTGAAAATGTATTTCAACGAGCGCGGCATGGTCAAAATAAAGCTCGGCATTGCCAAAGGCAAAAAGAACCATGACAAGCGCCAGACCGAGGCCAAGCGCGACTGGAACCGCCAGAAGGCGCGCCTGATGAAGCAACACGGCTGACCATCAGGCAAATCCCCTTGACAGGTGACGCATGAACGCGGCCCGCAAGCGCGCCTTTTCCACATTTGCGGCGACAGGCGGGCCTTGCCTCGCGCGTCTCATCCGATATACCCGGATCATTGCCGAGAGGAGCCGCCGATGACCCCTGCCCCCAAGCCCGCATTCGTTGATGACCCCAAAACCCTGGTTTCGACCGATTGGCTTGCCCGGCATCTGAAAGACCCGGATCTGCGGATCATCGACGCGTCGTGGTACATGCCTGGCAGCGGGCGCGATGCCCACGCGGAATACGCGGCGGCCCACATCCCCGGCGCGCGGTTTTTTGACATTGACGAAATCTCGGACCAGCGGTCAGAATTGCCGCACATGGCCCCCCCGGTGGAAAAGTTCATCAGCCGGATGCGCGCGATGGGCATCGGCGACGGGCATCAGGTTGTGGTCTATGATGGCTCCGGTCTGTTTTCAGCCGCCCGCGTCTGGTGGAACTTCCGCCTGATGGGCAAGACCGATATTGCCGTGCTCGATGGCGGCTTTCCAAAATGGAAGGCCGACGGCCGCGAGGTCGAAGACCTGCCGCCCGTCCTGCGCGACCGCCATATCACCGTGCAGCGTCAGGCCGGTCTGATCAAGGACGTGACGCAGGTCGCCCATGCCTCCAAGCTGGGCGAGGCCGAGATCATCGACGCCCGCGCCGCCGCACGCTTTCGCGGCGAGGTGGCAGAACCCCGTGACGGTCTGCGTGCGGGACACATCCCCAATTCCAGAAACCTGCCCTTTGGCGAGGTGCTGAACGCCGACGCCACGATGAAAGACCCCGCTGCCCTGAAAGCACTGTTCAGGGCGGCCGGCGTTGACCTGACCAAGCCGGCGATCACAACCTGCGGCTCAGGGGTCACGGCGGCCATTCTCAGCCTGGCGCTGGAGCGTATCGGCCACCGCAACCATGCGCTTTACGACGGTTCGTGGTCTGAATGGGGCATGTACCCCGACCTGCGCGTCGCGACCGGCCCCGCCGCCTGAATTTCCTTATGTAGCAACAAGGTCAATCCGATGCTGAACGCACTGAAAGCCCAGCCGCAAGACAAGATCCTACAACTCATCCAGATGTTCAAGGATGACCCCCGCGACACCAGGATCGACCTCGGCGTCGGCGTCTACAAGGACGCGACCGGCCTGACCCCGGTAATGCGCGCAGTGAAAGCGGCGGAAAAGCAGTTGTGGGAAACCGAGCGCAGCAAAAGCTATACCGGCCTTGCGGGCGACCCCGAATATGCCACCGCGATGCAGGCGCTGATCCTGGGCGATACGGTTGCGGCAGATCGCATGGCGGCGGTGGCAACCCCCGGCGGCACCGGGGCCATACGTCAGGCGCTGGAGCTGATAAAGCTGGCCAGCCCCGATGCGACGGTCTGGCTGTCCGACCCGACCTGGCCGAACCACCCGTCGATCATCAAATACCTTGGCATGAAAATGGCCGAGTACCGCTATTTCGACGCTGAAACGCGCGGCGTCGATTTTGAGGGCATGATCGCCGATCTGTCGGGCGTCAAGCCGGGCGATGTGGTGTTGTTGCACGGCTGCTGCCACAACCCCACGGGTGCCAACCTGACCCTGCCGCAATGGGCCGACGTGGCCGCGATGTTGGAAAAAACCGGTGCGATCCCTTTTGTTGACATTGCCTATCAGGGCTTTGGCGACGGGCTGGAGGCCGACGCGGCGGGCCTGCGCCTGCTGGCGGCCAAGCTGCCGGAACTGCTGATCGCCGCGTCTTGCTCAAAGAACTTCGGGATTTACCGCGAGCGGACCGGAATTCTGATCGCCGTGTCGCCGAAGGCCGGGATGCGCGCGGTGGTGCAGGGCAACCTTGCCTTCCTGAACCGCCAGAATTTCAGTTTTCCGCCCGATCATGGCGCGCGCCTCGTGACGATGATCCTGAATGATGACGCCCTGCGCGCCGACTGGCAGGCCGAGTTGGAAGAGGTGCGCCTCAACATGCTGGGCCTGCGCCAGCAGTTGGCCGATGAATTGCAGCGTCTGGCCGGGTCTGATCGTTTCAGCTTTCTTGCGGCGCATCGCGGCATGTTCTCGCGCCTCGGGGCGACGCCCGAACAGGTTGAATCGCTGCGCACAAACCACGGCATCTATATGGTGGGCGACAGCCGGTTGAACATCGCCGGGCTGAACGCCAAAACCGTGCCGATCCTCGCCAAAGCGATCATCGACACCGGGATCTGACTTTGAAAAAGGGGGCGCAAAGCCCCCTTAATTCCCCCGGCGGATGATTTTCAGCGTATCGCCAAGCTGCACAACCCCGTCTTTGACAACCGCACACAGCACCCCGCGCAGCCGCAATTCCGGGTGGCCTGGCGCGGTGATCCAGGCTTTGGCATCGGCACCGTACCGCACCTTCCACTTGACGCAGCCCTCATTGAACAGGTTTGACACCGCAAGCTGCGCCGTGCCGGCCTGAAGCAAGCTGCCCGCGGGCAGGTTCGCCTCGGAGACATCGAGATCAGCCACCATCGTATCGCCAGGATGCGGCGTGGCCTTGCGGTCGCGCCAGACCAGGTCCAACACCCGTAGTGGCAGGATCGACACCTGAATCCCCGGATGCGGTGTGCCGTCGTCGTGCCGCAACCAAGGTGCCGACAGCCAGCGTTCGCCCGGAACGCCCTGCGCGGCGGTCAGATGCAGCGTGTCCGGAAACTCTCGCAGGTTATAGCCGGGGCGGAAACACAGGTTTTCTACCCGCGCATGGCCTTTCGGGGCCGCCAGTACATGCGGCAGGGCTTCGGTCAATTCAGCCGTTGTGATGTGCATCTGCGCCCTCCATTGCGGCAATCCTTGCGCGCAGGCCCAAGGTGGCTTCCAACAGGACGCCCTCGTTCCGAAGGGCGGTCAGGGCTTCGCGGTCCGGGGCTTGCACAGCGGCATAAAAGGCGTCGATGCCCGCCGCATCCGCCGCCAGCAGCCACTGCTGAAGCGCCGGACTATACTGATAAGCCCCGCGCGTCAGGCGAAACGAAAGCCGTTCTTTCCAGCGCGCCGGGTCTTCGGCATGGAAATGCAGCAGGGCCACTTCATCTGTGAAATCACCCAAAGACACCCGTTTGCCCGCGCGAAAAGCCCCATGAAGGCGCGGCTGAAATCGCGCGAGGCCAGTGCGGAAAATGCACTTTCCGGCAGAATGGCTCAGCACGCCTTGCGGCAACAGCGGGGCGAAACGGCCAAAAACGCGGCCCCGCGCCGCCTCGGCCTCCGGCCCGTTGCCGCGAAGAGCCGCGCGGAAATGCCGGGCGGTGAAAACGTCATCCGCCATCGTGGGGTCGTGCAGCGCCTCCCACGGGGCGATGCGCAGGGCCTCGCCGGCCAGCCCCTCCAGAATTCGGCCGATATCGCGCCGGGGCATCAGGTATTCATCGACATCGATATGGCCAAGCCAGGGCAATTGCGTCGTCTTGTACACCGCCTGCATGTTGCGGGCCTGGCGGGTCTGGTGCTTGTCTGGGCGTTCGCCCATCAAACCTTGCCAATAGTCCCGATCACACCGTATTGCCGTGACCCTCGCCAACCCTGCAACCGCGTCAAAGGCCGGATCGTCCGGGTCGTCGAAGAACAGCCAGAGATGCGCCGCGCCAATGTCGAGGTGATAGGCCACGAAGGCCAGAACCTGCTCGACCGGAGCTTTGAGGGTGGTACACAGCCCCCAGGCGATCATAGTTTATTCAGCAAGTCTTTGGTTGGCCAGGCATCGGCGGGCAGGCCAAGCCGCGCCTGCTCCTTCTGCACTGCAACCCGCGTCATCGCGCCCAGAATACCATCAATCCCGCCAACATCATGGCCGCGCGCCTGAAGCCTGCGTTGCAGCGCCTTCATATCGTCCAGCGACAGTTGCGCGTCCGGCCTGCCCTTGTCGTAAACCGGCGCGCCCTCCAGCCTTGTGCCGAAATAGGCGGCGGTGGTGACATAGACAAAGCTTTTGTTCCACCGGAACAGCACCTGAAAATTGGGGTACGCCAGAAAAGCCGGGCCTTTACGCCCCTCTGGCAGCAAAAGAGACGCCGGAAGCGCCGCTTCGATCTTCCCGCGGGCTGGCCGCACCCCCATACGCGCCCACGCCGCGCCGGACAAGGTTTGCTCGAGCCCGGTCTTGCCCCAGTCGAGGGTGTCGGGCACGCTGACCTCCTGCAACCACGGCTCGCCCTTGCGCCAGCCCAGATCGCGCAGCATCCGCGCCCCGGACAAGATGGCATCCGGTGCCGAGGTTTTCAGCGTCACCTTGCCGTCGCCATCACCGTCGACGCCGCGCTCCAGTATATCGGCGGGCAGCATCTGCACCATGCCCACCTCTCCCGCCCAGGCACCGGTGGTTGCAGCCGGATCAAACATGCCGCGTCGCCACAGCTTCATGGCGGCGTGAATCTGTGGCTGAAACAATTCGGGACGTCGGCAATCGTATCCGAGTGTCACCAATGCGTTCAGCGTGTTGTAATTGCCTTGAAACGCCCCGTAATCGGTTTCGAACGCCCAGAACGACAGAAGGATTCCGCGCGACACGCCATAGTCGCGCTCGGCCCGGTCAAACACCGCGCGGTATTTCTTTGCATTCTTCGCGCCGTTGTCGATGCGGTTCTTGCTGATCAGACTGCCCGAAAACTCGGTAAAGCTCTTGCGAAAGACGCCCTGTCCACGGTCGGCCTGCAACACCTTCGGGTCCTGCTGCGCGGTCCTGAAAAAGCGGTCCACCTCGGCCTGGCCAAAGCCGTTGTTCCGGGCTTCGGCCTTGAGCGCCTTGAGGAAGGCCGAAAAACTGCCGCCACAGGGCGCGGCAGACGCCGCCGGGGCGGAAAGCGCGGCGGCAATGGCGGTAGTCAGGGCAAGAACGGCTAAACGCATATGGTACTCCTGTAGATCGCGGTCAGAATAGCAGCCGCCCGGGGCAAAGCAACCGCAGGCACGGGGCAAAGCAACCGCGGGCTCAGACCAGCGCGATCGCGACCACAATCGCCAGCATCACCGCCCAGGCACGCCACAAGGCGGACACGGCCGCGTCAATCTGGTCCGGCCCCGCATCGCGCCGCCCTTCGCCCCAGACCCAGGGAAAGTCGCGCATCTGCCCGTCATAGCTGCGCGGCCCGGAAAGCGCCGTATCGAGGCCCACGGCCATCGCCGCCTCCGGCCAGCCCGCATTGGGCGAGCGGTGCAGCGGTGCATCGCGCAGTACCGGCGCTGCCTTCCAGCAACCCAGACCCAACGCGATCAGCAGCGCCGTCAGGCGGGCGGGCACCAGGTTGAGCAGATCATCCAGCCGCGCCGCCGCCCAGCCAAAAGCCTCATGGCGCGGGGTGCGGTGGCCGATCATGCTGTCAGCGGTGTTCACGACCTTGTAGATCATCAGCCCCGGCAGACCGCCAATCAAAAACCAGAAGGCCGGCGCGACAACACCGTCAGACAGGTTCTCGGCGGCACTTTCAATCGCAGCCCGCGCCACGCCTGGACCATCAAGCGCCGCAACATCGCGCCCGACGATTCGCGCCACCATCATGCGGCCATCGCCGAGGCTCAGGCGCAGCGCATCGCCCACGGCCCGTACATGGTCTGCAAGCGAGCGTTGCGCCAACAGCATTGCCACCAAAATCAGCTCCAACAGCCCGAAGTCCGGCACCGCCGCGATGCCAAGACCCAAGGCCCCCGCACCCGCCACAAGCACCGTGACGGCGAAAACCCCTTTCGCCCGCCGCTGCTGCCCGTGGTTCAGGCGCATCTCTGCCGCGGCCACGGCACGCCCCATCACAATGGCGGGGTGGGGCAACCTGTCCCACAGCCATTTCGGCTCTCCCAGGCGCGCATCCAACAGCAGCGCCAGCGCCAGAGTGCCCGCACTCATGCGCGATACCCTTTCAAAGCCGCCTCGAGCCTCGCCCAGCTTTCGGCGGTTCCAGGCAGACCAAGGCGGACCCGGCGCGTGGAATAGGGAAAAATCCGGCACCAGATTTTTGCACGCGCAAGCCGGGCCTGAAACGCCACCGCATCGCCCGCGTCATAGAGGCGGAACAACGATGTCCCCCCAACCAATGGCAGTCCGACCGTCGCGTCCAACCGCGCTGCATCGACGGCAAGGCGCGCCCGCGTGGCTTTGGCCCAGGCCGCATCGCGCAGCGCACGCGTCCCGATTTCCAATGCGGGACCAGAGACGGCCCACGGCCCCACGGATTGCGCCAGACCCGCGACAAGCTTTGGGTCACCAATTGCGAACCCTAGCCGCAAACCCGCCAAACCCCAAAATTTCCCGAAGCTTTTCAGAATGATAACGCCCGGGCGCGATGCGCTTTCGATCAAGGAAGCCTCGGGCATCACATCGCAGAAGCTTTCGTCGATGATCGTCATTTCGCCAATATCGGTGTCAGACCAAACCCTGCCATCGGGGTTGTTGGGGTGTACCAACACCCGAGCCCCGGCCTGCACTCCGGTCTGCACCCTGGCCTGCACCCTGGCCTGCATATCCTCAACCTGCCAACCCGCTGCCCGAAACGCCCGTTCATGCTCGTTGTAGGTCGGTCCGGCAATCGCAACCCTGCCTGCGGGAACCAACAGCGGCACCCTGGCGATCAAGGCACTGGCACCGGCTGCGGCCAGGACAGCCGCACCCTGCGGCACCTGCCAGAATGCCCGTGCCGCCGCTTCCAACCCTGCGATGGCGTCGCTGTCGGGCAGATCTGCCCAGGCTGCGGCGCCAATCCCACCCACAGGATAGGGACAGGGGTTGATGCCGGTCGAAAGGTCAAGCCATTCGGCCCGCACCCCGCCAAACAGCCGCGCGGCAGCGTCGAGACCGCCACCATGATCTGCCTTTTCCGCCATTTTCTTCCCCGTAGAGGCCGCGCGCCAAATCGCCCCGGACCGCGCCCAGAAACCCGATTTTCGGCGTCAAGGCAACAGCTCGCGACAAACGTTGCTTTTTCGTCGCGACCGGGTCGGATTGCGTTTTTCGGCCGCCCTTTGCTTGATTTTCACAATTTGCACGCCACTGTAGGGAATCAGAGGAGCCTGAATATGCTGGAATACCTGCCACCCGACGTCCGCGAAGGCCTTGAAGCCGCTCGCAAACGCGACACCAGGCGCGGCTCTCGGCTACGGGTGCGGTCGGGTGATGCCACTTTTTCTGTGCTGCGGCTGTGGGAAAACGGGTTGTCACTGGACGCCGCGCGTGCGCCGCACCTGCGGGGCCTCGTCGATATCTATGATGGCGCGCGCCATATCTGTCAGGCGCTGATCGTCGCGTCCTCGACCGACAACGGAGAGTTGATCTGCGAATTCAAGCGCGCGACCAATGTCAGCAATGGCCCCGCACTTGACTACTGGCGCGATGAGAATGCTCCCACGGGCTTCCTGACAAAGCAATAGCCACCTGCTGCGGCAACGCATCCGTGGCAACGCCGGCGATGGCGGGCTCGATGCCCGTCAAGCCGGCTCTCCCCGTTTCCCCCCCTGCTGGCGCAAGAAAACCGGCGAGGGCACCCCCGCCGGTTTCAGGTCTGATGCCAGCAATCGCGTCAGTTGTGATAGGCGCTTTCGCCATGCGAGACGAGGTCTAGACCACGGCGCTCTTCTTCTTCATCCACCCGAAGGCCGATCACCATATCGACGATCTTGAACAGGATGAACGAGATCACAGCCCCCCAAACGATCGTGATCACGACCGCCTGCGCCTGGATCATGGTCTGGCTGGCGATCGAGAAGTCGGCCCCCCCGGTTCCGCCCAGCGAGGGGGCGGTAAAGATACCGGTGCCGATCGCGCCGATGATACCACCGATGCCGTGGATCCCGAAGACATCAAGGCTGTCGTCATAGCCAAGCTTGTTTTTCACAACGGTGACAAAGTAGTAGACGCCGGTCGAAGCAATCGCACCCAGGGCAATCGCGCCCACCGGGCCGACAGTACCTGCAGCAGGCGTTACCGCCACCAGCCCGGTGATCATCCCCGAAACAGCACCCAGCATGGAGGCTTTGCCGCGTGTCAGGCCTTCAATCACACACCAGGCCACGATCGCGCCAGCGGTTGCCGTGAAGGTGTTGATCACCGCAAGGCCGGCGCCGCCATTGGCCTCCAGGTTGGAGCCGGCGTTGAAACCAAACCAGCCGAACCACAGCAATGATGCCCCGACCATGGTCAGCGTCATCGAATGCGGGGCCATCATGTCCTTGCCCAGACCGATGCGCTTGCCGACAACGATACAGCCAACCAGTGCGGCGACACCAGCGTTGATGTGCACAACCGTGCCGCCCGCAAAGTCCAGCGCGCCCATGTTGTAGATCAGGCCAGCGCCATCCCAGACCATATGCGCGACGGGGAAGTAGACCAGCGTCACCCACAGAACGGTGAACAGCATCAGCGCCGAAAACTTGATGCGCTCGGCAAAGGCCCCGATGATCAGCGCCGGGGTAATGGCGGCAAATGTCATCTGGAACGCGATGAACACGAATTCCGGGATCACGACGCCTTCGGTAAAGGTCGCCGCCGTGCTGTCGACGGTGACGCCCGCAAGGAACAGCTTACCCAGCCCGCCCCAATAGGGCGACGTGCCGCCGCCGAAAGCGAACGAGTAGCCGTAGACGACCCAGATCACCATCACGACAGCGGTGATCAAGGTGCATTGCATCAGCACCGACAGCATGTTCTTGGTGCGCACAAGCCCGCCGTAAAACAGCGCCAGCCCCGGCAGGATCATCAGCAGCACCAGAATTGTGCTGATGATCATAAATGCGGTATCGCCCTTGTCCATTGTCGGTGCCGCAGCTTCCTGTGCCATCGCGGGCAGGACAGACGTCGCACTTGCAACGGCGGCCCCGAAAAATTTTACCAATTTATTCATGTTCCTGGTCTCTCCTTGCCGCCGCGTCAAAGCGCATCTTCGTTGATTTCGCCGGTGCGCACCCGCACGGCCTGATTGACGTCCAGCACAAAAATCTTGCCGTCGCCGATCTTGTCAGTCTTCGCGGTCGCGGCGATGGTTTCCACCACGGCGTCAGCCAGGTTGTCCGGAACCACAACTTCCAGCCGCATTTTCGGCACGAAGTTCACGGCGTATTCGGCCCCACGATAAATTTCGGTGTGACCCGACTGAGAGCCGAATCCCTTGATTTCAGTCACCATCATTCCGCGCACGCCGATGGTGGTCAGCGCTTCGCGCACTTCCTCCAGCTTGAACGGTTTGATTGCTGCGATGATCAGTTTCACTTTGATCCCCTTTTTCCGTGTTGCGCGGGTCCTTGGTATGGATACCCCTGACGCGAGAAGTCCGGTTTTGCGGGGCAAGCACAAGAAAACGGTGCCCCGGAACGGTCGTGCTTCCGGAATTTATGCACAATTTTTGCACAATTTTGGTGATATGATTAAATTTTGAGCATACATACGATCCGAATCCGGCGCGTTACCGCTCCACAATCCCGTCAGGGCAAGGTATCCTTGTGCGAACAACGCGTGTCCCAACACGGATTAAAGGCATGAGCAGAACAGGCAAAAAGCCTTTGGTGGCAGAACGTCGCTACCGGACGCAGGCAAGCACGAAAAAACCACCGAAATCCCGCACGCCGCGGCCGAAACGCCCGCGCAGGGGCGGCCCGTTGGCATGGATCGCAGCGGTCTTGCGGTTTTTCTGGCGAATTTTCTGGGGAATTGCGTGGCGAACCGGGGCAGTTGGTGCCGTTGTTCTCGCAGTGGTGGTTTTCTATTTCTACGCCCAGATGCCGCCTGTGAACGATATGCTTGACGCCCGCGCGCGCGGTTCTGTTACGTTGCTGGACCGGTATGACAAGGTTTTCGCCTGGCGCGGCGAAACGTTCGGCGGCCAGATCACGGCGCAAACCGTATCGCCATACCTGCACAACGCGGTCATCGCGACCGAGGACAGGCGGTTTTACGAGCATTTCGGAATCAGTCTGCGCGGCATTGCCGGAGCGATTCGCATCAACCTGAGCGAAGGCCGCGGCCCGTTGGAGGGCAACGGCGGCTCTACCATCACCCAGCAGGTGGCCAAGCTGTTGTGCCTCGGCGTGAAGTACGACACGAAAATCTGGAAATCCGAGGCGGCCTATGAATCCGATTGCCGCCGTGGCGGCCTCTGGCGGAAAATCCGCGAAGTGCCCTATGCCCTGGCGCTTGAAGCGCGCTACACCAAAGAAGATATCCTGACGATCTACCTCAACCGCGCATACCTGGGCGCAGGTGCGCGCGGGTTTGAAGCCGCAGCCCAGCGTTATTTCGGAAAATCCGCCAATGAAGTCGGCCCCGCAGAGGCCGCGATGCTGGCCGGTCTGCTGAAAGCACCCTCATATTACGCGCCCACCAACGATCTCCAGCGCGCCCGAGACCGGGCCTCTGTGGTGCTGGGCCTGATGCAGGAGCAGGGGTTTCTGACGTTGGCCGAGGAAGAAACCGCACGGCGCACCCCCGCCTCGCTTTCGGACGCGGCAGAGGCCCAGGCGGGCGGCTATTTCGCCGACTGGGTCATGAGCGAGGGCCCCGACTTTCTGACCAGCACGACAACCGAAGACGTCATCATGCGCACCACCCTGGACCAGCGGCTCCAGGCGGCGGCAGAAGACGCGCTCAAAACAGTGTTCACCGAAAAAAACCGCGAAGAGTCGAAAACCCAGGCGGCGGTGGTTGTCATGTCGGCTGACGGTGCGGTGCGCGCGATGGTCGGGGGGCGCACACCGCAACCCCCGGGCAGCTTCAACCGCGCCGCGATGGCCAGGCGACAGACCGGCTCTGCCTTCAAGCCGTTCGTTTACGCCGCCGCGATGGACTTGGGCTTTACCCCGAGCGATTTTGTCGAGGATACGCCGCTGACCATCAAGATCCCAGGCTCTGGCGCCTGGACACCGCGGAACTATGACAACAAGTTCAAGGGTCTTATCACCCTGACCCAGGCATTGGCCGAATCACGCAACGTTCCGGCCGTCAAGATCGCCGAGGCGGCAGGATTGGAGGCTGTCCGCAAGGTTGCCTCGGATTTCGGCATTGAAAGCGACCTGGCGGCAGGCCCCGCCCTTGCGCTCGGCGCATCAGAGGCCACGCTGATAGAAATGACAGGTGCCTATGCCGGCATTCTGAACGGCGGCTCGTCGGTGCGACCCTTTGGCCTGATCGATCTGCGGTTGCGCCAGGACGAAACCCCCCTGCTCGGTCAGGACGGCGGCATAGGCGAGCGGGTCATCTCGGAACAATCCGCGAAATATCTGACCTATATGATGTACAAGGTCGTCGAAGAGGGCACGGGCCGCCGCGCCCGTCTGCCTGGCCGTGAAGTGGCGGGCAAAACCGGAACGACCTCGGCGTCGCGCGATGCCTGGTTCATCGGGTTCACCGCCGATTACGTTGCCGGCGTCTGGATAGGGTATGATGACAATACGCCGCTGAAAGGCATCACCGGCGGTGGTCTGCCCGCCGAAATATGGCGTGAGGTCATGACACGGGTGCAGCAGGACCTGCCGGCTCGTCCGTTGCCGATGATCGTGCCGGAACCCCGCCTGCCCCCGGTGCCAGGCCAGGAGGCGGCACCCGGGGCAGGCCAATCCGGTCGCCAGGCCGTCAGCCAGCCGAAACAACCCGATCTGGCGGAACGGATTTTGCAGGAGGTTCTGGGGATCCTTGGCGGCAATTGACGCCCGGTGAACCAGCGATTTGCCTTTGGATGACCGGCGGTGATTGCTATACCGGTAACGTTATGTTTGGGTACGGGCAGTATTCCATGTCTGCATTGAAAACCGCAACTGAAGTGGAGCGGACAAGTGATCGGCAAATCGGATTTCCGAAAAGGCCTTGCAGAGTTGCGCGTTGCAAGGCGCAAGGGCCTTGGCCTGTACATTATCGTTTTCGGGTTCAGCTTTTTCGTGAACCTGCTGATGCTGACCGGCCCACTGTATATGCTTCAGGTCTATGACCGGGTTCTGGGAAGCCGGTCGGAAGAAACCCTGATCGCTCTGTCGTTGCTGGTGCTGATGCTGTTCATCGCGATGGGCTTTCTTGACCATGCCCGTGGCCGTATCCTTGCGCGTGCGGCGGCGGCCTTTCAGGATGCGCTGGACCGGCGGGTGTTCCAGGCTGCGGTTCGCAGGCTGACGCTGGTCCCGAATGATCCGCTGGCCGCCCCGGCGCAACGTGACCTCGAGGCCGTGCGCAGTTTTCTCGGCTCTCCGGTCCTGACTGCGTTTTTCGACCTACCATGGACCCCGATTTTTGTCGCGGCGATCTTCATCTTTCACCCCTACCTCGGGTGGATGGCGATTTCGGGTGGGATTGTCCTTGTCTTCGTCACGCTGATGAACCGCACAATGTCGCGCGGGCCATTGAACCGCACGACAGCCGCGACGATGCAAGCTGAATCCGTCGCCGAAAGCCTGAAGTCGGAATCCGAGATCGTTCAGGCCATGGGAATGCAGAACGCAGGTTTCACCCGCTGGCAGAAGGCCCGCGGGGCAGCGCTGAAAAACTCTGTCGAAGCGTCAGATCTCAGCGGGGCCTTCACGATCAGTTCGCGTACCTTCCGGCTGTTTTTGCAATCGGCAATGCTGGGCATGGGCGCATGGCTGGCGCTGCGCGGCGAGTTAAGCCCGGGCGCGATGATCGCCGGGTCAATCTTGTTGGGCCGTGCCCTTGCCCCGGTCGAGATGCTGGTCGGGCAATGGGCCCTCGTGCAACGCTCCCAGGAAGGGTGGGGCCGCCTCGCTGCCCTGTTGACGTTGCAACCCGCCCCGACAGAGCGCACCACGCTGCCGCGCCCGAAAGCAATCATCGAGGTATCCCAGTTGACGGTCGTGCCGCCGGGCCAATCGGTGCCGGTGCTGCGGGGTGTTTCTTTCCAGTTGCAACCGGGCCAGGCGCTGGGGATCATCGGGCCATCCGGGTCGGGCAAAAGCACCGTCGCGCGCGCGCTGATCGGGGTCTGGCAGATCGCCAGCGGCAAGATCCGGCTGAACGGTGCGACGCTGGATCAGTACGACCCGGATGTTCTGGGCAGTTACATCGGCTATCTGCCGCAGAGGGTCGCCCTGTTCGACGGGACAATTGCAGAGAACATCGCGCGGCTTGCGGAAAACCGCGATGACGCCAGGATCGTCGATGCCGCCCGCCGCGCCGCCGCACACGAGATGATTCTCAAATTGCCCGACGGCTATGATACCCGCGTCTCGACCCTTGGCGGCCGCCTGTCCGGCGGGCAGATACAGCGCATAGGCCTGGCCCGCGCGCTTTATGGTGACCCAGTGTTCCTGGTGCTGGACGAGCCCAACTCAAACCTCGACAATGACGGCTCGGTGGCACTGAATGCCGCGATCCGCACCATGAAAGATGCCGGGGGCTGTGTCTTCATCATGGCCCACCGCCCGGCCGCCATCCAGGAATGTGACCTGCTTCTTGTCCTCGAAGAAGGCACGGCACGCGCCTTCGGTCCCCGCGACAAGGTATTGCGCGAGATGGTTAAAAATCACACTGAAATTGTCCGTAAAACCAGCCCGGGCGGCGTGTCATGAAACAACCGAATCCCTGGTCATCGCGAAAACCGATCCTCATCGGCCTGCTGACACTCGCGGTGCTGGTCGGCGGCTTCGGTGTCTGGTCGGTGCGCGCCACCATCAGCGGCGCGGTTGTCGCCTCCGGCCGGATAGAGGTGGAACAGAACCGCCAGATCGTCCAGCACCCTGACGGTGGCGTCGTGGCCTCCATTCACGTCGCCGAGGGCGATACCGTGACCGCCGGTCAACTGCTGCTGACACTCGACGGGTCCACACTCGGAACCGAGTTCACCATCGTCGAAGGCCAGTTGTTCGAAAATTTCGCCAGTCGTGGCCGGCTGGAGGCCGAGCGCGACGACCGCGACACGTTGACCTTTCCACGCGAACTGGTCGAGGCCGCAAAAACCCGTCCCGATGTCGCGGCAATGATAGAGGGGCAGCAGTCTTTGTTTGATGCCCGCCGCGACAACCTGAAACAACAGGTCGAGCAGCTTGCAAAGCGGCGCGAACAGATCGTCAGTCAGATCGAGGGCGTGGATTCGCAATCGAAGGCGCTGGCCACCCAGCTTGATCTGCTCGGGCAGGAAATGGCGTCGCAACAGGAATTGCTTGACAAGGGCCTGGCCCAGGCCAGCCGCGTCCTGGCGTTGCAGCGTGAAGACGCCCGCCTGCGCGGTCAGGTCGGTGAACTGCTGTCAAGCCGCGCCCAGGCAGAAGGCCGCATTACCGAGAATGAGATCCAGGCCCTTGGCCTCGCCGCCGGACGTCGCGAAGAGGCCAACACCCAGTTGCGCGATATCGGCTACCGCGAACTGGAACTGGCCGAGCGCCGCCGTGCCCTGGCCGAGCGCATCGCGCGCCTCGAAATCGTGGCCCCGGTTTCGGGCATCGTTCTGGGGCTTCAGGTCACCACACCCCGGGCCGTGCTGCGCGCCGCCGACCCCGTGCTTTACCTGATCCCGCAAGATCGCCCACTGGTCATCGCAGCCCAGGTTCCACCGATCCACATTGATCAGGTGCGCACAGGTCAGGAGGTGAAGCTGGTGTTTTCCTCTTTTTCGTCGCGGACCACCCCCGAAACATTCGGCCGCATTGCGGTGGTGTCGGCAGACGCGTTGACCGATCCCGGCACCAAAGCGTCTTACTACCGGGCCGAGATTGTGCTGAACCCAGGTGAAATAGACAAGCTGAAAGGCCTTACCCTCCTGCCAGGCATGCCGGTCGAGGCGTTTATCCGCACGGATTCGCGCTCGCCTCTGTCCTATCTGATCAAACCTTTCAGCGATTACTTCAACCGCGCCTTCCGCGAAAGCTGAGAACCCGCGAGGGGTGGGTTGCGGCCTGCATTGCTCCCCGCTAGCCTGCACTCAAATGATACGGAGATTGCCATGACCATCGAAACCCGTCTTGCCGAACTTGGCGTCACCCTGCCCGACGCGCCCGCGCCCGCGGCCAACTACGTACCCTTTGTCATCACAGGGTCGCTGGTGCATATCTCGGGCCAGGTCGCCCAGGACGAAAATGGCCTGATCAAGGGCAAGCTGGGGGCCGAAATGTCGGTCGAGCAGGGGGCCTATGCGGCAAAGCGCTGCGCGATCAACCTGCTTGCACAATTGCGCAACGCCTGTGGTGGTGATCTGTCGCGCCTGTCGCGCGTGGTCAAGCTGACGGGTTTCGTCAATTCCACCCCCGATTTCACCGAGCAGCCCAAGGTCATCAACGGCGCTTCGGATTTCATGGTCGAGGCGTTGGGCGATGCCGGTCGTCACGCGCGGTCCGCCGTGTCCGCCGCCTCGCTGCCCTTTGGTGTCGCCGTCGAAATCGACGCCATCTTTGAAATCAATATCTGAATATCCCACCCGCCCAACCGGGCCATCCATGGCCCGCGCAACCCTTTCCCGAAAGCACCCATGGCCCCGCATCTTCCCCAGGATTTTCTGACGATCCCGCTGGCCCACCGCGGCTTTCACAATCTGGCCGAATGCCGCCCCGAAAACACGCCCGCCGCGTTCCAGGCCGCGATTGCAGCGGGTTACGGCATTGAACTTGACCTTCAACTTTCGGCGGATGGCCAGGCCATGGTCTTCCATGACGACACCCTTGACCGGTTGACCGCCGAACACGGCCCGGTCAACACCCGAAGCGCGGCCGAACTCGGCCGGATCACGCTGAATGGCAGTGACGACAAGATCCCGACGCTGGCGGCGGTTCTGGCGCTGGTTGCGGGGCGGGTGCCGCTGTTGATCGAGATCAAGGATCAGTCGTTGACGATGTCGCTGACCGATGGCCAGCTGGAGGCGGCGACAGCCGCGCTGCTGCGCGACTACCCGGGACCGGTCGCCGTGATGTCCTTCAACCCCCATGCGGTCGCTGCCTTTGCCGCCTGCGCCCCCGACATCCCGCGCGGCCTGACAACCTCGGCCTTCCGGGCCGAAGAATGGGCCCCCCTGCCCGCCGACGCCTGCGCCAGGTTGCGCGAAATTCCCGATTACGACCAGGTCGGCGCATGTTTTGTCTCACATGAGGCCTCCGACCTTGCCAGCGCACGCATCGCGCAACTGCGGCAGCAGGGGGCCGCAATCCTGTGCTGGACGATCAAAAGCCCCGGGGCCGAGGCCGAGGCGCGGGAATTCGCCGACAACATCACCTTCGAGCAATACAGCGCCGCCCTTCCCGCTTGACCCGCGCAGCCGTTGCCCCACCTTCTGTGTCAGCCCCGGCACCTGAACCACAGGCCCCATGTCCGAACCTTCGATCGACATAACGCTGCACGCGGCGATCGCCGACATTCCCGCCGACGCGTGGGATGCGCTCGCCTGCCCCGAGGCGCAGGATGGCGGACGGCCCTTTGATCCCTTCACGACCCATCGATTCTTGCTGGCGTTGGAACGCTCGCATTCGGTCGGTGGTCGCAGCGGCTGGCAACCCCACCCGATGCTGGCCCGGCGGGGCGGAGCGCTGATTGCCGCGACACCGATGTTTGCCAAACGCCACAGCCAGGGCGAATACATCTTTGACCACAACTGGGCCGATGCCTTCGGGCGTGCGGGCGGCCGCTACTACCCCAAACTTCAGATCGCCGTTCCGTTCACCCCCGCCACCGGCCGCCGCTTTCTGACAGCCCCCGGCGCCGAGACCGAAGGCCGCGCCGCGCTGATCGCCGGGGCGATCCAGGTGGCCGAACAAAACGGGTTGTCCTCGTTGCACGTGACATTCTGCACCGCGCAAGAGGCTGAAGCGGGGGCAAAAATGGGCCTGATGCACCGCGTCACGCAGCAATACCACTGGGAAAACCAAGGCTACACCACGTTCGACGCCTTCCTGTCACAGCTCTCCGCCCGCAAACGCAAGGCCATCCGCAAGGAGCGTCAGACCGCCAATACCGGGCTTGAGGTGCGATGCCTGACAGGTGACGCGATTCAACCCCATCACTGGGATGCCTTCTGGGAGTTCTATCAAAACACCGGCGCGCGCAAATGGGGTACGCCCTACCTGACCCGCGCCGCATTTGACGCTTTCCACGACACCATGCGCGACGACATTCTGTTGATCCTGGCCTTGCGCGATGGCCAGCCGGTCGCCGGCGCGCTGAACTTTGTCGGGCGCGACACGTTGTTCGGCCGCTACTGGGGCTGCATCGAAGACCATCCTTGCCTGCATTTCGAGCTGTGTTACTACCGCGCGATCGACTGGGCCATCGCCAACGGCTTGCGGCGGGTCGAGGCCGGTGCCCAAGGAGAGCACAAACTTGCGCGCGGTTATCTGCCTGTTCCGGTTCATTCGCTGCACTGGATCGCCGACGAAGGCTTTGCCCGCGCCGTCGCGCAATATCTTGAAGCAGAGCGCACGGCGGTTTGCGAAGACATCGAGGTGATCACCGGTTATGGTCCATTCCGAAAGATCCCTTCAGACGAATGATCCGCCCCCCACCCCCCC